>SAMEA104404106__coassemble_126_pt1 | contig 106103 bp, 105 predicted proteins | sample SAMEA104404106__metabat2_low_PE_012 | metagenome-assembled genome bin SAMEA104404106 (sample SAMEA104404106) | Balaenoptera acutorostrata | reverse complement strand
AAAAAAGAAGTTAAAAAAGAAGTTAAAAAAGAAACAAAAGCAGCCACTAAAAAAACGGTGAAGAAAGAGGTAAAAAAATCACCCGCTAAGAAGAAAACAGTGAAAAAAGCAGAGCCTAAAAAAGACTTAGAAGCTGAAAAATTAGTACAATACAATACGTTCTCTATTGAAACATGCATCGACATGGCAAAAGCTATGGGTATTCAAAAAGGATACGACGATTATGCAAACTATTTAATGGAAGAAGTGGATGAAGCCAAAATCGTACAAAAAGTCATCGAAGAAGCACATGTTGATCCAACAGCATTTACATATGAAAAAGATGGATATGATTTAGATTTAATTGCGGTATTAGTAAAACGTATCGCAGAAACAGTAACTTTTAAAGCAAGCGATTTTGCAAATATGAAATCAATCGTAGAATCAGCAGAAACATTAGAATTGAGCGAAGATGAAATCGTCAATAATGAAACATATGAAAAATTGATGGATGTTGTTCGTAAAGTTTTAATGGTAGCGCAAAGAAAGAATATTTATGAAGTAGAAGCTATGAATGATTTTGTCGGATCTGACATTGAACCATTGGTAGTTAAATTCATGGATGTTGCTTATGAAGTATTGAAAGACTGGCAATATAAAGATGTAAAATACTATGAAGGATTTATTTATAGTGTTTTATCTCAATTCGAAGCATTGCACCAAAGTTTAGGAAACCGTGCTATGATGGATGTAGCTGACTTATACATTATTCATGGTGACTACAATTTAGGGGACGCAAACTACTACTATATCATCCGTGAAAACTCAATCAAAGACTTAATTTACTATCGATTCGCTCATGTATATGAAGCAATCGACCGTGATAAAGCAAGAGCCATTGCTGGAGAATCTAGACAATATGTAGATGATCGTTTCGATTATTACGAAGCAATCAAAAATATTTTAGAGAATTAACGTAAAAAGGAGTGAAAACTCCTTTTTTTCTTGCTTTATAAATAAAATAGATTATCATAGTACATGATTATATTTATAGGAGGAACTATGGGAACATCAGTTAAAATCCCTGCTTGGATAAAACAGTGCTTAGACCAATACGGAAATTGTGCTTGTGGAAGAGCTATCACAAAAAAGTATGGTAAAGATAAATTATTAGAAGCTTTAGAAAAAGAAGGATATCCATGCAATTTAGAAATACTATCAGACATTAAAGATAAGAATGCATATCCAAAAGATGGAACATACATTGTTTCGTTAAAAAATCGTCAACAACTATTTGAAGAAGAGTAACAGAAGTTACTCTTTCCTTTTTTTGGCAAAGGTGGAATAAAATGAAGTTTAAAGAATATGGGAAAAAAGGGCAACCCATTATTGTTATGATTCATGGAGAATATGCAACAGGATGGAATTATGAAGAACAATCCATTCTTTTAAGTGAACATTTTTTTGTCATTGTACCCGAATGGGAACAATCGCAAGATTTTGTAAGCATAGAACAATGCGTATCTGAAATCGAACAATATTTATCTGCAAAAAAATATGGTCGGATTGCCATACTTATAGGAACAGGAATTGGAGGCTTGATTACTGTCAAACTTCTTTCAGAAAATCCATTTTTATGTTCAGATTGCATACTAGAAAGTGTACCTGTATTAGAAAATAAAAATATAGTATCTAAATGCATATATTCACTTTCGAAAATACCTTGCATCATTCGATACAATGCCTATCGGTATCGAATCCCTTTTGATAAATATGAACAATTTCACAGGGATCAAAAACGAAGAACATATGAAACATATAAAAATATAGTACAAGCGAAAAATACATTCCAAATGCCAAAATTGTATCGAGTACAAGCAAAGACTCTTGTATTAGTCGGAGATCATGAAAGTAAGCAAGCCAAACAAAGTGCTCAACTTTTATACCGTTCTTTAATTGACAGCGAACTTGAATACACTAAAACAAAAGTGTCTGGAGAATTTTCAAGAAATACAGCCCAATATTGTGTTGTACGACTCATGAAACTCTACAAATCTATCTTATAGAAAAAGCGCAAGATATCACATCTTGCGCTTTATTGCATCTACAAACTCAGCGGTAGATGCAGTACCATTTAAATCTGGCGTTAAATATTTTTTTTCTTTAAAAACAGCATCCAAAGCGGAACGAATGGTAGTTGCTACATCTTTTTTATGCAAATCATCCAACATCATACAAGCGGATAACAATAAAGCTGTAGGATTGGCAATGCCTTTTCCGGCGATATCAGGAGCACTTCCATGCACGGCCTCATACATCGCATACGATGTAGACTTATTACAACTTGGAAGCAAACCCAATCCTCCAATCAAACCAGCCGTTAGATCGGATAAAATATCTCCATATAAATTTGGCATCACTAAAACATCAAACTGTTCAGGATGCATGACCAACTGCATACAAGCATTGTCGACAATGAAAGAATTCGCCTGAATATCCGGAAATTCTTTGGCCACTTCATTGAAAATAGAAAGAAACAATCCATCGCTCTTCTTTAAAATATTTGCTTTATGCACACATGTACAAGATGTACGATGATGCTTTCGACAATATGTAAAAGCCGCCCGGATGATACGCTCACTTGCCGGTCGTGTAATCTTTTTGATTGCTAAAATCGTATCTTCATCTAACATGACTTCTTGACCAATGTACAAGTCTTCGGTATTTTCTCGAAAAGTAACAAGATTGATGGCATCGTAACGATTTTTTAAAGCAGGATTTAACTTTGCCGGACGAATATTTGCCCATAAATCATATTTATTTCGTAACATGACATTGATACTTTTAAATCCTTTACCAATCGGCGTTGTGATAGGGGATTTTAATAAAATCTTATTTTTATCAAAACTTGCCAATCCTTCTTCAGGAATGAAATGTTGCGTTTTATTATACACCGCTTCTCCCACATCAAAAATCTCATATTCTAAATCGGCATGGGCATACTCTAAAATATCTAATACCGCATCCGTAATCTCTGGACCGATTCCATCCCCTCTAAAAACAGTAATTACATCTTTCATTCTTTAACACCTCCTACATATACATTCGCTGGACGAATTAACTTCGGATTCGACTGGATATTTTCTAAATGATGACTGATCCATCCCACCATTCTAGAAATTGCAAATAACGAAGTGAATAAACGCTCATCGATTCCTAGCATGGAATAGGCAAATCCAGAATAGAAATCCACATTGGCACAAACCGCAATGCCTTTCTTTTGATCCATGGTTTTTACAGCCACTTTTTCAAACGTACAATACATATCAAATACATCTTCCATATGTTTTTCCTTGGCTAAAAGGGAACACTCTTTTTGAATCAAACGAGCCCTAGGATCACTCTTCGTATAAATCGCATGACCAATTCCATAAATTAAACCCGATTGATCAAAAAAATCTTTATTTAAAATGCGATCAATAATCGATTGAATCTGTTCTACATCACTCGTAATTCCAATCGCTTGTTGAACCAATAAAAATTGCTCATTGACTTTACTAGCCGCACCACCATGACGAGGTCCTTTTAAAGAACCAATTGCACCTGCCAAGCAAGAATATAAATCTGTACCTGTACTAGAAATGACCACATTCGCAAATGTAGAATTGTTTCCACCACCATGATCGGCATGTAACATCAACAACGTATCCAAAACACGAACTTCTTGTTTAGTAAAATTTAAATCATTTCGTGCTAATGCTAAAATGTTAGTAGCAAAACTTTCATTTTCTAATGGATAATGAGTAATCTTTCGAAGATAAAAATGAGAAAATACAAAAAGAGGAACACTCGATAAGACTTGAATTCCTTCTTCAAAACGAGAGAGTAAGTTTGCATTGTCGCATTCTTCATCGAAACCATATAATTTTAACAATTCAATTTGTAAACAATTGAGTAAATTTTGACATGGATAGTTCACATCGATATGATCGCATTGCATACGATGCAAAAGACAATCGTGGAAAATCATGCGCTCTTCTTCACTTGCAAGACGTCCCATCAACAATAAAAAGGCTACATCTTCAAAATGATACGAACCAACCAATGAATCAATTGAATATCCACGGAAAATCAAACGACCCTCACAATCGATTTTTTGGTTGTCTTCAATCGTATAACCAACCACATCACAAATCTTTGTCAAACCGACTTTAACACCCGTACCATTTGCATTTCGTAACCCTTGTTTCACTTGATGAAATGCATACAAGTCTGGTTGGATTCGGTTTTCTTCACATTGTTGATTGTAAATATTTTTCAGAGTTTTCATAATGTCCTTTCATTTTGTTACAATTATAGCACGTATTTTTTACATTTGTTACATTTTTTGTTATAATCAAAACCACGAGGTGATACTATGCTGAATTTAACACAAAAAATAATCAATCAACACGTTGTGTCGGGAGAATGTAAAAAAGGAAATCCTGTCGAAATAAAAATCGATCAAACGCTAACACAAGATGCCACAGGAACGATGGCTTACATGCAATTAGAAGCAATGCAAATTGATCAAGTCAAAACGGAAGTATCTGTTAGTTATGTAGATCACAACACATTACAAAATGGATATATGAACGCCGATGATCATGCCTATTTACAATCGTATGCGAGCAAACACGGCATTTACTTTTCCAAAGCAGGAAATGGAATTTGTCATCAAGTGCATTTAGAACGTTTTGCTCAACCTGCAAAAACCTTAATTGGATCGGACTCACATACACCGACAGCCGGTGCAATGGCTATGATTGCGATTGGAGCTGGAGGATTGGATGTGGCCAAAGCGATGGCAGGAATTCCTTATCGAATCATCTATCCAGAAGTCGTCAATGTGCATTTAACTGGACAGCTTTTACATGGAACTAGCAGTAAAGATATCATTTTAGAAGTGTTAAGAAAATGCAGCGTCAAAGGAGGCGTAGGCAAAGTCTTTGAATATACAGGAGAAGGAGTCCAAAGTTTAAGTGTTTATCAAAGAGCTACCATTACAAATATGGGAGCTGAACTTGGAGCAACGACATCCATTTTCCCAAGCGATGAAAGAACGCTTGAATTTTTAACAATCCAGAAAAGAAGTCAATGCTATCGACCTCTTCAAGCTGATGAAGGGGCCATATATGATCAAACTATTGAAATTGATTTAAATACATTACGCCCTTTAGCTGCTTGTCCGAATTCTCCAGACAACGTTCAAACGATTGAATCATTGGCTGGTATGAAAGTGGATCAAGTAGCCATTGGATCTTGTACCAATTCTGGATATGAAGATTTAATGAAAGTGGCCCAAATTTTAAAAGGTAAAAAAATTGCTTCTAATGTATCGCTCGTCATTTCACCAGGGTCTCGACAAGTTTTAGTGAAATTGATTCAAAATGGCGCGTTGGCAACGTTTGTACAAGCAGGTGCTCGGATTTTAGAATGCGCTTGCGGACCATGCATTGGAATGGGTCAATCTCCAAAAAGTGAAGGGATTTCTTTGCGAACGTTTAACCGGAATTTTTATGGAAGAAGTGGGACATTGAATGCCCATGTTTATTTAGTATCGCCTGAAGTAGCTGCCGTAAGTGCTATTACCGGTTATGTATGTGATCCAAGCCAAGTTGACTATGCAGATACATTCGATAAAGAAATTTCATACATTGATGACTCTCTCATCTATAAACCTAGCAATCATCCAGAAAATGTAGAAATTATTCGAGGACCGAACATTAAGCCACTTCCACAAAGTGAAAGATTGCCCAATCGGATTCAAAAGAAAGTAGTGATTCATTTACCCGACAACATCACAACCGATCACATTGCGCCAGCTGGAGCGAGTGTATTACCGTATCGTTCAAATATTGAAAAATTATCTACTTTCGTTTTTAAGGATAATAAAGAACATTTTGATGAAGTTTGTAAACAAAATGGTGGAGGAATCATTGTAGCCGGAGAAAACTATGGACAAGGAAGTTCAAGAGAACATGCAGCCTTAGCTCCTATGTATTTAGGGATTAAAGCGGTTCTTGCTAAAAGTTTTGCACGTATTCATTTAGCCAATTTAATTAACTTTGGGATTGTACCTTTCGTTTTTGATGATAAAGAAGACTACGATATGATTCATGAAATGGATGAACTTGTGATTGAAAATGTGCACGATTTAAAAAAGAATCGACAAATGCAAGTCTACAATGTAACACAACATAAAACATATCAAGTACATGCCCAAGTTCATGCAGAAGATGTTCCTATCTTATTAGCGGGTGGGGCCCTCAATTACATTCGAATAAAAAATGGAATGAAGTGATGTAATTCCATATTTATGGCCAAGTATTCCATTTACTTGGCTTTTGTTTTGGGTTTGTATATAGTGAAGATGAAGTTATAGCACAGAGAGGTTAACGATTTTAATTCTGTTCTCTGTGTGTCCAATCTATTGAAAGTTGATGTGGCCAATCAAAATATAATAATGCTGTTCAGGTGGAAAAGTGAACAGTTTCAATAGATGGATTATAACCTAGAAAGAACTTTTGAAGTAATCTGGAAACCATATAAAAGGGTGAGGATGAATTGAATAGAGTTCTTTCTTTTTTTGTGTTACTATATCGAAAGATGGAGGATTGAATATGAACAAGAAAAGTCCGATTGGTGTGTTTGATTCTGGTATGGGAGGAATTAGTGTTCTAGCTAGCTTGCATACTTGGATGCCAAACGAGGATTTGATTTACTTTGGAGATTCAAAATACAATCCATATGGAACGAAAACGAAAGAGGAAATTACAGCTCGATGCATGGATATTTGTAATCAATTTATGCAAGAAGGTGTCAAAGCAATTGTGATTGCTTGTAATACAGCCACAAGTGCCTGTGTTCCTTTGCTTCGTGAAAAATATCCGGTTGATATCATAGGTATGGAGCCTGCTTTAAAAGTGGCATGCAGCCAAGGTATGAATCAAAAGATTGCAGTTTGGGCGACAGAACTCACATTACAGGAAAAGAAATTTTCTACATTGATGCAACGTTTTCAAGATGAACATGAAATTCGAAAGGTTCCATGTCCAAAGCTTGTACGCATCGTAGAAGAAGATGCTTTAGAAGATGAAGCAAGAGTAAAAGAGGCACTGTTGGAATATTTAGAAAAATCAGATGCAGAACATGTAGATTCGATTGTTTTAGGATGTACACACTTTGTATTTTATAAAAAACAATTGGAGAAAATGGTACCGAAGGGTGTTCGAATTCTTGATGGGAATGCGGGCACGGTACACCACTTACAACATATTTTAGAGTCGAAAGATTTGTTAAATGATCAAGGTGGGGCTTTGGTTTGGAAAAATACATTGCCTGAAAAAATAGAATTATCAAAGAAACTTATGAAGAAAATGGAGGATTCAATAGATGACAGTTTGGAATCATCAGAAAAAAGAAGTGATGGACTTCAATGAAGGGTATATCGACTTTATTACAAAAGGAAAGACAGAACGTCTTTGTGTACAATTAGCGATTGAAGAGGCTAAAAAACACGGATATCGGGATATGAAAGAAGTGATTGAAAATCACGAGGTGTTAAAACCGCAAGATCGTGTGTACTACAACATGATGGGAAAATCGGTTTGTTTTGTGCAAATTGGAAATGAAAGTTTAGAAAAAGGGATGAATATTTTAGGAGCACACATTGATTCTCCTCGTATTGATATTAAAGCTCGTCCTGTTTATGAAAACAGCCATCTTGCATATTTGGATACACACTACTATGGTGGAATTAAAAAATATCAATGGTTGGCTCGTCCTTTGGCTTTATATGGTGTGATTTGTAAGAAAGATGGTACAGTGGTTGATGTTGCATTTGGGGATAAAGAAAACGATCCTGTTCTAGTGATTACGGATATTCTTCCTCACTTGGCTGCAGATCAAATGGAAAAAGTGGCAAGTCAATTCATTGAAGGAGAAAACTTAGATGTCTTGATTGGTTCAATTGAAAATGAAGCGGATCAAGATGCGGTTAAGGAAAATGTATTGGCGATTTTAAAAGAAATGTATGATATAGAAGAAGATGATTTTGTAAGTGCAGAACTTGAGATTGTTCCAGCAGGTCCTGCTCGTTCTTTAGGATTGGATTCTTCTATGGTTTTAGGATATGGACAAGATGATCGTGTTTGCGCGTACACTTCTTTAATGGCTCAAATGGAATTGGATAGTGTGGATCGTACTTGTATGACGTTACTTGCGGATAAAGAAGAGGTCGGAAGCAATGGAGCCACAGGAATGCATTCTCGTTTTTTTGAAAACTTTGTAGCAGAAATTTTAAATGCTTTAGGAACGTATAGTGAATTGGCTGTAAAACGTACGATTCAAAATTCATACGCGTTGAGCAATGATGTGGCAGCAGCACACGATCCTTTGTATGCGAATGCTTCTAGTCCAAATCATAACCAAGCTCAACTTGGTAAAGGGTTGGCTTTGATTAAATATACAGGTGCTCGTGGTAAGAGTGGATGTAACGATGCCAATCCAGAGTTTATTGCGAAGTTAAGAAAAATTATGGATGATCACCATGTTGCTTGGCAAACGAGTGAACTTGGAAAAGTAGACCAAGGTGGAGGAGGTACGATTGCCTTCTTGTTGGCTAACTATGGTATGGAAGTGATTGATGCGGGAGTGGCTTTATTGTCAATGCATGCTCCATATGAAGTGGCTAGTAAAGTGGATGTTTATGAAGCAAAAAAAGGATATTTGGCTTTCTTAAACGATTGTAAATAGGAGATTTTAAATGTCTAAATGGGATGATATTTATTGTGGCCTTTGTAAAAAGATTTTAGAAGAGGGTACACAAGTAGAAAATAGAACAGGAATCGATACGATTAAGATTCCTTCTTTCCATTTTCAATTGAATGTGGGGGAAGAATTTCCAATTTTGACGACGAAACAATTGTTTATTCGTCAGGCTGTGTTGGAAATGTTGTGGATTTATCAAGCTCAATCGAATGATGTTCGCTGGTTACAAGAGCGAAATGTTTCGATTTGGGATAAGTGGCAAATCAATGAAAATGGAGATTGGTTGGATGACAAGACGCAAAAGGTCATTAAACATTTTGATCCTAAATTTGCTAATACGATTGGTACGGCGTATGGATATATTGTTCGTGAATATAAGTTGATGGACAAATTGTTGGATTCTTTAAAAACGGATATCAATGATCGACGTCGTGTGATTAGTTTGTGGCAGGATGCGTATTTGGATACGGCTGTTCTTCCAAGTTGTGTTTGGAGCAGTGAATGGGATGTTACAGATGGAACATTGAATCTTTGGGTACATCAAAGAAGCTGCGATGTACCTTTGGGTCTTCCATTTAATGTGACGCAATATGCGGTGCTTTTGTGTATGGTGGCGCAAGTTTGTGGCTTGAAACCAGGTACGATGGATTGGTCGATTAAAGATGCGCACATTTATGTAAACCAAGTAGAAGGTATTCAAGAACAGTTGGCTCGTTATGAAGAGTGTGGTTCTTTGCCGGCTCCAAAATTGTGGTTGAATCCAGAAGTGAAAGATTTCTATGATTTTGATTCAAGTAAAGAATGTAAGGATGTTCGCTTAGAAGGGTATCAACATATGGGAAAGATTCGTTTCCCGTTGGCTCAATAGAGGTTTTGTATGAAATTGATTGAGATTGCAGCGATTGGGAAAAATCATGAATTGGGAAAAGACAATGGGATGATTTGGCATATGCCTAAAGATTTGAAATTTTTCAAAGAACAAACGAAGGGGCATGCGATGGTGATGGGACGTAAAACGTTTGAATCCCTTCCGGGGATGCTTCCTGGACGTCATCATATTGTGATTTCTAGGAGTAAGAATGATTTTGGAAAAGATGTAGAAGCGTTTGGTTCCGTTGAAGAATTTATGCATGCATACCAAGATATTGATGAAACTGTTTTTGTGATTGGTGGCGGTCAAATATATGCACAGATGTTGGATGTTTGTGATGAATTGATTTTGACGCATGTGGATGCTTGTTGTGAGAGTGCACAAGTGTTCTTTCCGATGTTTGATGAAGAATTATATGATCGAGAAGTTTTGTTAGAGCAAGAAGATCATGGTTTGAAGTTGTCTCATGTGCGATATATTAAAAGATAAGTTTTTAGATTATGTACGCTTATTTGATGAAGAGGATGAAAGAATTCAGCTAAAGGTAGAACATACGTTTCAAGTGGTTAAAGTGATGGATTTTTTAACGGATCAATTGCATCTTTCTTCTCGGCAAAAGCGAATTGCGCATACGATTGCTTTATTTCACGATATTGGCCGGTTTGAACAAATACGTACGTATCATACGTTTGTGGATGCTAAGAGTGTGGATCACGCAGATTTGGGTTGTCAAATTCTTGTTGAGCATCACATGTTGTTGGAAGAGGAAGATTTAATTCTTTGTGCGATTCGAAATCATAATAAGTTAAAGATTGAGTCGGATTTGAGTCAAGAGCAACGTTTGATGTGTCATTTGATTCGAGATGCGGATAAGTGTGATATTTTTCGGGTGTTTGCTAGCGAGGAGTATTCTACGTTATTTGGCTTTACTAAAGATGAGATTGAAGATTCTTTTGTTTCCAATCGAGTGAAAGAGGCTTTGATGCATCATCGGTGTGTAAAAAAAGAAGATCGTGTTTCGGGAATTGATTATTGTTTGACTTTTATTGGATTTTTCTATGATTTAAATTTTTCACAAACGATGGATTATTTGAAAAAAGAATCCTTGTATTTGATTCCTTTTTCCCATTTTCAGTTTAAACATGAGAAGACGAAACAGGATGTGGATGAGATTTTAATGGAATTATCGAAGAGAATGGAATCGATGTGATTTCATTCTCTTTTTTCTCTTGAAAAATAAAAATAGTTGTGGTAGTATTAATGAGCTTACATATGGACCCTTAGCTCAGCTGGCAGAGCAACTGACTCTTAATCAGTGGGTCTGGGGTTCGAATCCCCAAGGGTCCACCATTCTTTTTGATCAACTTGGTTGATATAAGAATGTATGTATGTTAAAATATACAAGCAAAGAAATGGAAAGATAGAAGCACCCCTTCTCACCTGATGCATACGGTATGCATGGGTCAACGCCAATTCGTTAAGAATTCGTTAATTAATGGGTGCCTTCGCGTACCCATTTTCTTTTTGTGAAAGGTAGGTATCGTATATCAATAACAGAAGAGTTGCCCCAAACAATGTAAACGATGACTTGTACAATGAAAGAATTCCTTTCAAAGAAGTATTAGTAATCGATGCAGATGGAACACAGTTAGGAGTTAAGTCCAAAAGAGAGGCATTGGACATTGCATTTAGACAAAACTTAGATTTATTATGTGTCGCTCCTAAGGCTCGTCCAGCCGTGTGTAAAGTATTAGATTATGGTCGCTATCATTTTGAACAACAAAAGAAAGCGAAAGAAGCAAAGAAAAAACAACATGTTGTTGAAATTAAATCTTTACGTTTGTCACCTATTATCGATACACACGATTTTGAGACAAAGGTACGCCAAGCTCAGAAATGGGTTGAGTCGGGTATGAAAGTAAAGATTGATATGAGATTCCGTGGTCGTATGATGACTCGTCAAGAAGTGGGTCGTCAGATCATGAACGATTTCCTAGAAGCATTGAAAGATGTTGCGATGGTAGAAAAGAAACCGTCATTAGAAGGAAATACGATGTCAACCGTGTTGGCACCTAAAAAGAAGTAATTAGGGTAAGGAGGAACTGAACATGCCTAAAATGAAAAGTCATAGAGGATTAGCAAAACGTGTAAAAGTTACAGGGTCTGGAAAAGTTAAAAGATCTCACGCTTATACATCTCACCGTTTCCACGGGAAAACAAAAAAACAAAGACGTCACTTGGCAAAACCAGGATTAATTCACAGTACAGATTACAGACGTATTAAGGAAATGTTATAGGAGGAAATAAAGTATGGCAAGAGTAAAAGGTGGAACTGTATCTCGCGCAAGAAGAAAACGCGTTTTAAAATTAGCTAAAGGTTACTTTGGATCAAAACACACATTATACAAAACTGCTCACGAACAAGTAATGCATTCATTTAAATATGCTTACAACGACCGTCGTAAATTAAAAGGAAACATGCGTAAAATTTGGATTGCACGTATCAACGCTGCAGCTCGTATGAACGACATGTCTTACTCTCGTTTAATGCACGGATTAAAATTAGCAAATGTTGAAATCAACCGTAAAATGTTGTCAGAAATGGCAATTCATGATGCTGCTGGTTTCACAAAAGTTTGTGAAGAAGCAAAAGCTGCTTTAAACGCTTAATTGTATAATCGAATGACTGGATTTCTGGTCATTCTTTTTTTTGCCAGTTTGTAAAAAAAAGTAAGGAAAATCCTTACTTCACGAAACTTAATTGAATTCTATTTTTTGCGATGTCTACATTCAGCACATAACATGTGACAATGTCTCCGACATGAACGATTTCATTGGGATCGGATACAAATTTATGAGACATTTTGGAAATATGCACTAAACCATCGTCGTGCAATCCGACATCGATAAAGGCTCCAAAGCTAGCTACATTACGAACGGTACCTTGTAATTCCATGCCAGGTTTTAAATCTTCAATCTTTAATACATCGGATTTTAAAATTGGCGCGTCCAATTCATCACGAGGGTCCAATCCTGGATTGCTAAGTTCTTTGATGATGTCTGCCATCGTATACGTGTCAGTGTTTAATTTTTTTGCTAAATAGTCAACCGATTGATTTTTTAAGATTTGTTTAAATTCTTTCGTATTCATATCTTTTAAGTCTAACTCTAAGAAGGTTAACAATTCTTTACAAATGGAATAACTTTCAGGGTGAATTCCTGTGTTATCCAATGGATTTTTACTATCGGGAATACGCAAGAATCCAATACATTGTTCATAAACTTTGGCTGAAATCCCTTTAATATTTTGAATTTCTTCACGAGATTGAATCGGATTGTTTGTCTTAAAGGCATAAATCTTTTCGATTGTCGTTTTTGTAAGACCCGATACATATTTTAAAATGCTTTTTGAAGCCGTGTTCACATTGACCCCCACTTCATTGACTACTTTTTGAGTAGTAAAATCCAATGCATTGGATAATTGTTTTTGATTAACATCGTGTTGATATTCTCCAACTCCAATTGATTTTGGATCAATTTTTACCAATTCACTAAGAGGATCTTGAATTCTTCGACCAATGGAAATGGCAGAACGTTTTTCTACTGTCAATTCAGGAAATTCTTCTTTGGCAAGTTCACTGGCTGAATACACACTAGCTCCTGCTTCGGAAACAATCGCATATTGTACATTTGGCATATTTTTGATTACTTTTGCGACAAAAGCTTCCGATTCGCGTGAGGCGGTACCATTTCCAATCGCAATTAAACGAATGTCATATTTTTGAATTAACTCTTCCATCTTGACTTTGGATTTTTCAAAATCGTTGTGAGGTGCGGTCGGATAGATGACTGCGATTTCTAACATCGTTCCTTTTTCGTCTAATACAGCAAGTTTACATCCTGTACGGAAGGCAGGGTCAAATCCTAACACACGCGTATGACGAATAGGTCTTGTTAGTAATAAATGCTCTAAGTTTGTTTTAAATGTTTCGATGGCTTTTTCTTGGGCCATGTCGGAAAGTTCTCTTCGAATTTCTCGCTTGATGCTTGGTAAAATCAAACGTTTTAGGGCATCTTTAATACAATTTCGAACGAAGTCACAAACAAAAGAGTTTAGATTTTTTAGAATACGTTTTTCTAAAAAGTTTTGGACTTGGTCGTTGTCAAAGTTGATTGATACGGTCAAAACTTTTTCACTTTCTCCTCGATCAATAGCAAGAATGCGGTGGTGTTTTATATTTTTGATGCTTTCTTCATATTCATAGTACATTTCATATACTTTTTGTTCGTCGATGGCATCTTTTTTTATTTTGGTTTGAAGACTTCCGTGGTTGGCAATAAAGTTTCGTACATATTTTCGGAAGGAAGCATTGTCACTGATCCATTCAGCAATGATATATCCGGCTCCTTCTAATTCTTCTGCGTTTCCAAAGTCTTCTAAACTTCCATTGGTTTCAAAGGCCATAATCTGTTTGGCTACAGGTTCTAATCCGGCTGCGATAGCGGCACTTGCTTTGGTCTTTTTCTTTTCTTTATAAGGTCGATATAAGTCTTCGACTTCGGTTAATTTTTGACAGGCCATGATTTTTTGCTGTAGCATCGTATTCATCATGCCTTTTTCTTCAATCAATCGAATGACATCTTGTTTTCGATTGTATAAGTTTTCCTGGTAGGAATATTGTTCTTCGATGGTTTTGATTTGATCTTCATCTAAGTTGCCTGTTACTTCTTTACGATATCGAGCAATAAAAGGAATGGTAGCTCCTTCTTTTAATAGATTTAAAACCGCTTCAATTTGGCTATTTTTTAAATGCATTGATACAGACAATGCTTGTATTATTTCATCCATGAAAACATCCTTTCTAAAATACTTCTCCATTATATTATGTTGTATAATGATTGTATAGTTTTTGGAGGATGGATTGTGCAGAGTAAAATAAATAAATTCGCTCGTTTAATTGTGCGAGCAGGATTGAATGTGAAAAAAGATCAATTGGTTGTGATTCATACACATATAGAAGCAAAAGATTTAACAAGAGCGGTTGTAAAAGAAGCGTATAAAGTAGGGGCTAAAGATGTGCTTGTTCGATATCGAGATGAAATCATTCAACATGAACAATACAAACATGCGCCTATACATATCTATGAGCATGAAGCTTTGTTTTATAATGAAACGTCTCAAGAAGGAGCGTGCTATTTAAGTATTGTAGGATCTGATCCAGATCTAATGAAGGATGTGGATGCTAAGCGGGTTGCACAAAGTGCAAGGATGCTTCGCCAAAAAACAACATTCTATCGACATCAATTGGATACGATGCAGACACAATGGTGTGTTGTTCCTGCGGCGACAGAAGCTTGGGCAAAGAAAGTATACCCAGAGGATGATAGAGCACTTGAAAAACTATGGGAAGATATTTTTTATGTATGTCGTATCGATGAAAGGGATCCTTTAGATAATTGGAAGGAACATAAAAAATCTTTTGAAAAGAAGTTGGAAATTTTGAATTCGATGCAGATTGAATCGTTACAATATATGAACTCTTTAGGAACTTGTTTGAATGTAAAATTACCATTGAAATATCGTTTTGAAGGTGGAGATTCTACATTGTTGGATGAAGCAAAGACGGCTTATTTTGCCAATATTCCAACCGAAGAAGTTTTTTCTGCGCCATTAAAAACGGGAGTGAATGGGCGCTTAGTGGCAAGTATGCCTTTGATTCATTCGGGAAGTCGAGTGGAAGACTTTTGGTTTACTTTTAAGGATGGAAAAGTAATTGATTATGATGCGAGAGTGGGAAAAGAAGTGCTTGCAAGCATTTTAGAATCGGATGAAGGAGCTTCGTATTTAGGAGAGGTTGCGCTTGTAGGTGTAGGTTCTCCTATTAATCAATTGAATCGCGTTTTTTATAATACTTTAATTGATGAAAATGCATCGTGTCATTTTGCGTTAGGAAAATCGTACAACGAATGTATAGAGGGTGGTTTATCGATGGAAGAGGATCAGCTTGAACAATGTGGCTTGAATCAGTCGTTTGTACATGTGGATTTTATGGTAGGTACATCGGATTTATCGATTGTTGCGAATACATATTCTAACGAACAAATTCCTATATTTGTCCATGGAAAATGGACGAGCTTGTTTGACTAATTTTTCTTTTACTCGTAAAATATAGCTTAAAGAATTGGAGTGATTGTTATGACAATGAAAAAGGAAGACATGCATTCATCAGATTTTGATGAATTAACACAAAACGATCGTATTTCACCCCTTGATTTTAAAGAACCAGAATTGCATGATTTTGATGTAACGACTGTGTTTGAGTTGGATTTAGAACCTGAAAAGAAATCTCGTACATTGTTTGGTAAACGTCAAGCACGTCGTGCAAATGTGAAAATCCGTGAAGATTTATTAGAAGAAAAACAACCAGAAGAAAATCCGGTTGTGCTAGAACCAGAAGCGAAAGAAGAAGCTGTTGTGGTGGAACCGGAAGCCAAAGATGAAGTAATGGTTGCGCTTGAACCTGAAGTGAAAGAAGAAGCAGTTGTGGTGGAATCAAAACCAGAACAAGCAATCACAACAGAAGATATAGAGGACGAAGATGAAGTCGTTTTTGCTCAAAGTATCGAAGAAGAATTGGACGAAGCCATGGATGAAGCTTTAGAGGAAATGGAAGACGAAGAAGAGGAAGAAGTTCCATCTTTATCCGATGAAAAATGTTTATATGATGAAGAGGAAGATTTAGATTTATTTGAAGATAAAAAGCGCTTCTTCTTGTCTCAATATTCAATCATTGAAGATTACTTGCGAGAACAATCGCAAGATGGATATCATTTTGTTCGTCATGAAGGTAAGAAATACTACTTCGTAGAAGGAGAACCAACGAATTATTATTATTCGATTGATTACTTTAAAAATGAACCAACGCCTGAACAATGGCAACAATGGGAATCGGAAGGTTGGAAGTTGATTTCAAAAGAAGCTGGGAAAAAGAAAAAAGAAGCCGGATGGTTTTATTTCCGCAACTTACAAAATGAAGGGGAATATCGTAAAGAAATTGATAATGATGAAGAAAAATATCGTTTCTTTAAAAAGTATTCCAATTCTTGTCGTTCGACTTTGTTTTTGATTTTTATCTGTATGTTTTGCTGTTTAGTAACAGCTTTCTTACAATATGAATTTAAAGGATATTTGTGGGGAATTGCGATTTGTGCAATCGTATTTTTATTGTCTTTTATTTTCTTTGTTGCTTACTATCGTATGCTTCGTCATTCAAAGAAGAGAGTGCGCTTATTAAAAGCTCGCTTGCGTGTGAAAGAAGCCAATCGTGTACAAATGGAAAAAGAATCTTACGATGTTTCGGAAACAGAAGATCAATTGGAAAGCGACTGGAATACGGTGACTGGAAAAATTGAAGAAAAAGAAGACAAAGGTCTGAAAAGAAGATTAAAAAGAAGTAAAGACGAAGGCCAATAGGCCTTTTTCTTTGGGAGATTGGATATGGAATTTTCAAAAAGACAATTGGATTTATTGCAGGAGCATATCGATGAAGCACAAGTATATATTGATGCCTCATTACAAACTAGCAATCCCAATTATGTATTAAAAGCTATCAATGATGAAATTAAAGCTAATGGGGTTGATTGGCAATATGAATTGAATGCGAAAGGTAAGATTTTACAAAATTTATATGAAGAAATTTTTCAACAAAATGAGGTGAAAGGATGACAAGAGTAGACCGTAGCATCGACTTTATTAAAGTGATTATGATCATTCCAAGAAAAGAATTTTATAAAGAAGTTCCTTTAAAAGAAGGATATTCTTATCAGCCATATACGGATACAATGTTTGATTCTTGGTGCCAATTGCACGTGCAAACCGGTTTATTTGAAACGGTAGAGGAAGCCAAAGTGAATTTGGAAACAATGCTAAAAGAAGATCGGCAAGCTTTTGAAAACCAATTCGTATTTGTATGTGATGAAAATCAAAATTTAGTTGCCTCTTGTGGATTATGGAAAGGATATCATTTTGGCATGGAACGATTGCGTCTACACGACGTATCTGTGCTTCCTTCTTGTCAACATCAAGGGATTGCTAAAGCGATGATTGTAAGATGCGCTCGTATGTATGATGAAATGAAAAGTCGATATCCTTTATATGTGGTGAGTCAATCGCAATCGTATGGAGCCATTGCGTTGTATTCCCGATTGGGATTTACACCGTATTTAGGAGAATACAAAGAGCATACAAAAGAGCAAAGTGAAAAAGATTGGCAACGAGTGACAACCATATTAAAAGAAAAAGCAAAATAAAGTCTTTCTTCGGAAAGATTTTTTATTTTTAGCACTTATAACTTGACTCTGCTAAAAATTCGCGTTATATTAGCATACGTAAAGATAGAGTGCTAAAAAGGAGCGATAGAGTATGGCAGAAACAAAACAGTTTAAAGCAGAATCCAAACGTTTATTGGATTTGATGATTAACTCAATCTATACGCATAAAGAAATTTTCTTACGTGAATTGGTATCAAACGCAAGTGATGCGATGGATAAATATTATTATGAAAGTTTAGAAAATCATGAAGACCCAGGACAGCTTCAAATTCGAATTGAATGCGATGAAGAAAACCGTACGATGACAATCATCGACAATGGAATCGGAATGAGTAAAGAAGATTTGGAAGAAAACTTAGGTACGATTGCGAAAAGTGGTTCTTTGGCTTTCAAAGAAGAGTTGGCTAAAAAAGAAGAAAATAGCGATGTAGATATTATTGGACAATTTGGTGTTGGATTTTATTCAGCGTTCATGGTGGCAAAAGAAGTACATGTAGTTTCAAAAAAAGCAGGAAGTCAAGAAGCGTATGAATGGAAGAGTGCAGGAGAAGAAGGATATACGATCGAACCAAGTCAACGGGAAGAACATGGTACAACGATTACTTTATTCTTGAAAGAAGATACAGACCAAGAAAATTATTCAAAATATTTACAGTCTTATGAAGTGACAAGTTTAATTAAAAAATATTCTGACTACATTCGTTATCCTATTAAGATGGATGTAGAAAATCAAAAATTAAAAGAGGGTACGGAACAAAGTGAAACGCCAGAATATGAAACGGTTGTAGAAGAACAAACGTTAAATTCTATGATTCCATTGTGGAAGCGTCAAAAGTCTCAAATTAAAGATGAAGAGTTCAATCAATTTTATAAAGATCACTTCTACGATTATCAAGATCCACAAAAGACCATCTTCTTTAATATTGAAGGGAATGTAAGTTTTACATCATTGTTGTATATTCCATCTCACATTCCAAATGGTTTCTATTCGCAAGATTATAAATCTGGTTTACAGTTGTATTGTCGTGGTGTATTCATTATGGATCATTGTGAAGAATTGCTTCCTCCATACTTACGTTTTGTTCGAGGTTTGGTAGATTCTCAAGATTTATCATTGAATATTTCTCGTGAAATGTTGCAACACGATCATCAATTGCAAGTTATTAAAAAACGTATTGAAAAGAAAGTATTGTCCGAATTGGCAAGTATGATGACAAAAGATCGTGATGCATACAATACATTCTGGAACAATTTTGGATTGGATTTAAAATTTGGTGTCTACAATAATTATGGAATGGATAAAGATAAATTAGAAAATTTATTGATGTTCTATAGTTCAAAAGAAAACAAATTGGTGACTTTAAACGAATATGTTGATCGAATGAAGGAAGACCAAAAAGAAATCTACTACGTAACGGGAAGTGATGTGGAAATGATTGCTAAACTTCCAATCGTTAAAAAATTGGCTTCGAAAGAATTTGAAGTATTATACTTAACGGCGGAAGTGGATGAATTCGTGATGCAGACGTTGCGTGAATTTAGAGAAAAAACATTTAAGAATGCTTCACAAGGGGATTTGAATTTAGATTCAGATGAAGAAAAAGAAGCTATTACAAAAGCAACAGAAGAAAACAAAGATTTGATTGAGTTTATGAAAGATGCTTTGAGCGATGAAGTAGAAGATGTAAAGATTTCTAACCGTTTAGTGGATGATCCTGTAATGTTAGTGGCAGGAGAAGGGTTGTCTTTCGAAATGGAAAAAGTATATGCGGCTCTTTCTGCTCAACAAAAAGATGAAAGTATGCCGCCTATGAAAGCGACTCGTATTTTGGAAATCAATCCAAATAATGTGATTTTCAAAAAATTACAAGCGACTTATAAAGAGGATGCAACAAAAGCAAAAGAAATTACGGAAGTATTGTACAATCAAGCATTGTTGATTGAAGGATTTAGTATTAAGGATCCGATTGAATATTCACGTAAAATTTGTGAATTGATTGCTGAATAAATATAACAAAAAGCAAGAATTGTTTAGTTCTTGCTTTTTGTGTACAATAGGCATACGAAGAGGTGATTTTGTGCTTTTGAAGATTGTATCGTTATGGCAACCCATCCTGTATAATTTCATTTTTTGGTTGTTGTATGTTTTTCTTTTGCATGAATTTTTATCATCTAAATATGGTAGGGTAAGTCTAGGTGTGATGGTTGTTTGGGATTTGCTTGCGAGTATATTGAGTATGTATTTTCATTTGAATAAGATTGTGCAAGAATTGTTGTTTTTGTTTCCCCTTTTCATTTTGGTAAGTTGTATGTATTTTGAGCGGATCCAATGGCGCATGGTCGTCATGTCTTTGGGAATGACTTTGTATTTGGTGCCGGAATTGTTTGTGCAAAGTCTTTTATATTTTGCAAGTGGAAACAATCCGTTTCAAATGCTGCACCAAAATCCGTTGTATGTATTGGTGATTTTTATTTTATCTTTTGGATTTTATTTATTTTTAAAAGATGTTTTACATAAAATCTACAAAAGTAGAGTGACACAAAAGGGAAAAGTTGCGATAATAATGACATTAAGCGTTGTTTTGATTGCGCTCATGCCGATTGCGTATTTTTTTGATAACATTTCTCCGTTTTTCCTTTTTGGTTTTTGTATTTCTGGAGTGATTTTGGATGTTGTCTTATTGGAGTATATTGTTCGATTTATTCAAATTTGTCAGGTGGAATGGGTGCAATCCAGCACGCAAGATGAGATTTTAGAAGATAAGACGGAACAACTGCATGAATTGCGCCATGATATTGCGAATTATATGAATGCCTTGAAAATTCTTCAAAAACAAAAGGAAGGAAATGAATTATGATTTATGTAGCGATTGTAGATGACAATGCCATCTGTTTAGAAGATATAAAGAAGCGGTGTAAATGTTTTTTAAAAGATGTAAAGCATATGGTTCGTGGGTATGAATCGTATGAAGCACTTTTAGAAGATCATTCTTATTTTGAAAAGACCGATTTGTTAATTTCTGATATTGAATTGCAAGATAAAAATGGAATTGAGGAAGCACAAAAAATTAAATTACTTAAAAGTAATTTGTGTGTGTTGTTTATTAGTTCTTATATAAAATATGCGCCTATGGTATATGATGTCGATCATTTATATTTTGTTTTAAAAGACCAATTGGACATTCGGTTTGATAAGGCGATGAAAGCAGCAATGGGATATATTGAATCGATTCAAAATAAGACGCTTGTTGTCAAATGGAAAGGGAAGGTTGAATGCATTCCGATTGTAGATATTGTTGTTGTGGAACGGCAAAATCGAAAGACGCGCATTGTTACGCAAAGTTCGGAATATTTTACATATACGCCTTTTCAAGAGATTGTGGATATGTTAGAAAATGATAATTTTATTCGTGTACATTATAGTTACTATATTCACTTACAATGTGTGAAACATTTTGAACGCGATCATATTATTTTGAGCAATGATGAGTATATTCCGGTGAGTCGAACGTATGAAAAAGAAGCAAAAGAGGCTTTTTTACAATATTTATCTTCGGAGGTATTTTTCTAGTGAAAGAACATTGGCGTAAGTTTTTTATGGTCGCCATTTTGTTTGGAATTCAAATAAGTATTTTCTTTTTATTTCTTCGTAGGAATGTGACTTCAAAATGGATGATTGTTTTGTTGGCAGGGTTGCAGTTGTTTTATTTTATAGTTTTATTTGGCTTGACTTTTATGATTTTAAAAGAGAAAAATATGAGGATGGAGCAATATATTGTAGCTAAAAAGCAAAAGATTCAAAGGGAAAATCAATATGTTGTCAAAGATATTCAGGAAAATGTTTGTCAGTTGAAGCAAAATATTCAAGCGGATACGGATGCATTGAATGATGCGTGGAATGTGGATGAGATTAAGGAAAAAATCGATGAGGCATTGGAAAAATACAAGTGGGCCTATGAGACAAAGATTTGTGAAAATAAAGTGGTGGATGCGATTTTATTGAATAAGTTGACGTTAGCAAAAGAGAAAAATATTCCGATGTATATTCAAGCCATTCTTCCTGTGGAATTGAAAATGGATGATTTAGATATAGTAAGTTTGTTTTCCAATTTGATTGATAATGCGATGGAAGCCAATGAAAGTTTACCGCGAGAGTCTCGCTTTATTTCGGTAACTTCGGGTGTTTTTGCGAATGTTTTATATGTTGCGGTGGAAAATCAAAAAGAAAAAGGAAAAAGGATTCATTTTGGTTCGGGTCATACGAGTAAAGAAGATGTTCTGTATCATGGATATGGTACGAAAATTATTCGTCGCATTGTTGAACGATATGAGGGACATATTCAAGTAGTGGATTTAGAAAATCGAGTGAAAGTACAGTTATATATGTATATGTAGAGATTGTTATAAAAAGCAATCTCCTTTTTTTATGCTTTTAAGATTTGGTTCGTATAAGTATACAAAGGGGGAATGAGATGAAGTATATGTATGTAGCCAAAAGGGAAGCAGGATTGGTTAAAAAAGTGAATCAAGATAGCGTATTGATCCAGCATGTTAAGTATAAAAATAAAGAGGCTTTGTTGGCGATTGTTTGTGATGGAGTGGGAGGATTGGCACAAGGAGAATTTGCGAATGCAAATATAGTGTATGGCTTTTCTGAGTGGATGCAAGAGAGTGTTTTTAAAACAAGATGGATATGCGATTCAAAAAAGTTTAGAAGAGCGGTTAAAAATATGGAATGAAAAATTGTATTTGTATGCCAAAGAACATCATATTTCTATGGCTACAACGTGTAGTCTTTTGTTTTTATGGAATGGTGAATACATTCTAGTGCATGTGGGTGATTCTCACATTTATGAAATCCAAAAGGATGGATTGCATCAGTTAACGACAGATCAAAGTTATAATCATGTTTTATTACAATCGATTGGATACAATTCGCATGTGACGATGCAAGGAAAAGAAGTTGAATTCAATCGGATGAATTTTATTCAGTGAAAATTGTTTCTATGGATCTTTCCGGAAATCAAAAGATAAAAGATGTAGATTTTATGGCGGATAGCACACCTCCGGAAATTTCTTGTATTGAAGATGCAAAAGAGAATCGTTTGCCATATACTTTGTATGATTTTTCGGGTTTGAAAAAGGTTGAGGTGTTTGTGAATGATAAAAGGGTAGCTTGTATTCGAGAGTTTGACGATATAAATCGTTATGCTTCCCATATTGATTTGGAAAATCTGGGCATAATCAACATATAAAAATTATAGCTGAGGCCTTGGTTGGAAATGTTTCTGAAAAATAGTTTGAAATTCAAGCAAAAGAAGATTTTAGATTGTTGTTTTTCGGGGGTTTAGCGTTCGTTGTATTTCTTTTTTTATGATTAAAAAAGAATAATTTTCTATTGATTTTTGTAGGTTTGGCTCGTATAATACTACTGTTGCAGACTGGACAGGTCTTGCAACCGCACAGAAAAGGTATTAAAGATGAGAAATCACACCTTGATGGCGAGTATCAAGAATGACAGGAGGTGCACTAATGTACGCAATTATTGAAACTGGTGGAAAACAAATCAAAGTTGAAAAAGATGCAGTAATTTTCGTTGAAAAATTAGATGCAAACGAAGGAGATACTGTTGAATTCGACAAAGTATTGTTTGCTGATGGAAAAATTGGTCATCCATTTGTAGAAGGCGCTAAAGTGACTGGAGTTGTTGAAAAACAAGGTAAAGGTAAAAAAATTACTATCGTAAAATACAAACCTAAAAAATCTTCAACACGCCGTAAACAAGGTCACCGTCAACCTTACACACGTGTAAAAATCGAATCAATCGAGGCTTAATTATGATTCAAGTGAAAGTAACGGGCAATGTTCAATCTATTGAGATGACGGGGCATGCAAATGCAGGTCATCGCGGAAATGATTTGGTATGTGCCGGTGCTTCCAGTATTATTTTTGGATCGCTCAATGCGATTGATCAGTTGTATTTCGAATCTTGTCAGTTTGAAATCAACGAAAACAGAATTGAAATTCAGGTTTTAAAAAACAGCGATGCACTACAGAAATCGTTACAATTCTTGCTGATTCAGCTAGAGACGATGGAAGAGTCGTATCCAAAGCATATCAAAATTACAAGGAAAGAGGTGTGATCATGCGTTTTACATTAGACATTCAATTTTTCGCATCTAAAAAGGGAGTAGGTTCTACAAAGAACGGTCGTGACTCTCATTCAAAACGTTTGGGTGCAAAACTAGCAGATGGTCAAAAATGCCATGCTGGTAGCATTATCTACCGTCAACGTGGTACTAAAATTCATCCAGGTACAAACGTAGGACGTGGTGGTGATGACACATTGTTTGCAAAAGTAGACGGTGTTGTTAAATACGAACGTCTTGGTAGAGACAAAAAGAAAGTTTCTGTTTACCCAGTAGCTTAATCTTAGACCCCTGTATCATCTGGGGTCTTTTTTAAAGAAAAATACAAAGATAAATGAATAAAATAGAAATGGAGGGATTCCATGTTTGTAGATCAAGTCAAAGTTTTTATTAAAGCCGGAAAAGGTGGAGATGGGATTGTTAGTTTCCGCCATGAAAAATATGTAGCTTTTGGTGGTCCTTTTGGAGGAGATGGTGGAAAAGGTGGAGATGTCATCTTTGAAGCCGATCCTGGTAGAACGACTTTGTTGGATTTGCGTTATCATCGCAAATTGATTGCGGAGCCGGGTGAAAAAGGGAAAAACAAAAGAATGCACGGTGCCAATGGGGAAGATAAAATTGTCAAAGTACCTTTGGGAACGATTGTAAAAAGAGCGGATAATGGACAAATTTTAGCCGATCTTACTAAGCCTTTCCAACAGGCAATTGTTGCGTATGGTGGAAAAGGTGGTCGAGGGAATTGTCATTTTAAATCGGCTCGTAATACGGCTCCTAAATATGCAGAAGATGGTCGTTTAGGAGATACGTTTGATGCTATTATTGAGCTTCGTGTATTGGCAGATGTTGGATTGGTTGGTTTTCCAAGTGTAGGAAAGTCAACTTTCTTAGATGCTGTTTCTCGTGCTAAGCCAGAAATTGGAGATTATCCTTTTACAACTATTCATCCGAATGTGGGTGTAGTACAAACAAAAGATGGACGTAGTTTTATCATGGCTGACTTGCCAGGATTGATAGAAGGGGCAAGTTCAGGTAAAGGTTTGGGACATCAATTTTTAAAACATATTGAAAGATGTCGTGTTATTATTCATGTTTTAGATATGGGTGGAGAAGAAGGACGAGATCCGATTGAAGACTACAAAGTCATCAATGATGAATTGAAATCCTACCACATTCGATTGATGGAACGGCCTCAAATTGTTGTAGCAAATAAAATGGATTTAGAAAATGCACAAGAAAATTTAGAGCGTTTCAAAAAAGAATATCCTGATGTGGATGTGTTTGAAACTACAACAATCATTCACGAAGGTTTAGATCCGATTCTTCGTAAGGCAGCAGACTTATTGGCTACGACGCCTGCGTTCCCAATTGAGGGTGCAGAAGAAAATGAACAGGGTGTTCTATACAAGTTTGAAGAAAAACAAAAAGAAATTGAAATTCAAGAAATAGAACCAGGATTATGGGAAATCACTGGTCCTAAGATTGAACGATCATTTAATATTAATAAATTGAATACGGAAGAAGACTACTACAATTTTGCCAACCGTATGCGCTATATGGGAATTGACAACATGCTTCGCGATGCTGGATGTCAAGATGGAGATACGGTACGTATTTGTGGTTTTGAATTCGAATTTATTGAACATTAATATCAATAAGGGTGGAGTTTCCATCCTTTTTTGTTGTTTTGTGATAAAATGGGCCTAGAGAAAGAAGGAACGGATATGATTCATGTATTTTTTTCTGAATTAGCAGCGGGTGTTATGCGTTTTCAACAAAGGGCTGGTAAAATATGTGCTGAAGATGAAATTCTTTGTTTAGGATTTATGTTTGATCAAGGAGATATTCAACAACGGTACGATTCAGAATATCGTAGTTCGTATTTGATGCATTTGTTCAAACAAAATGGTTGGAATGATGAAGAAAATCGTATTCAAAAGCAGATTGAACAATATTCTAAGGATGTACAATGTTTGATTCAGGCGGCGACTGATCATGAACCGATTAGAATTTATAATGATAATTCTCCGGGAGATGTGTGTGGTTTTGCTTTTGCATGCTCTTTGTTAGATCCGTTTGATATAGGCATTTCATATGTGGAAATTCCGATGATGATTCATGAGCCAGATTATATTTTGGCCAATCCTTCTTTTGAAGAAATTTTATACAATTATTTTGATCAGACGATGAGCTTGGCAGTGGATGTTCCTTATTATGATGTCAATTATTATTCGAATATTTGGCAAATGTTAAAGGAAGAAAATGGTCCACTTCGGGCGGTTTTGAATGGGCAGCTTGTCAGTGTGCCTGAAAATATTTATGATTTTATGATTTTAAATTGTTTGGATGCACCGAAAACAGAGTTGCAGATGATGTCGGAAATGGTGGAAAATCATCAAAAGAAATTGAGCGACTATTGGATTGCTGAGCGAGTCGAACAGCTGATTGAAGAAGGTAAAATTACGGTATTGATTGATAAGGAATATCCGTATCAAAGAGTATTGATTCGTACAAATTAAGATGGAGGAAATCGAATGAAACTACAAAACAAAGTGGCTTTGATTACAGGAGCTAGTAAAGGTATTGGTGAAGGGATTGCGCGTGTTTTTGCAAAAGAGGGTGCAAATTTAATTTTATGTGCTCGTAGTGCGAACACACAACAATTGGCGGATGATTTAATGAAGGAATATGGAGTAAAGGCTATTTTTGCCCCTTGTGATGTTGCAAGTGTTGAAGGTTGTCAAAAAGCAGTTCAGATGGGATTGGATGCATTTGGTACGATTGATATTTTAGTTTCGAATGCGGGTGTTTGTCGTTTGGGTAACTTTTTGGATACGACACAAGATGATTTAGACTTCCATTTGAATGTGAATGTCAAGGGAGCTTGGAATATGTCAAAGGCTATTCTTCCTATTATGCAAGCCAATAAAAAGGGAAGCATTGTGATTATGTCGAGTGTGACTGGATATATGGTTGCAGACCCTGGGGAAGCTGCATATGCGATGACGAAGTCGGCTTTGATTGGTTTAACGCGCGCGTTGGCTCGTGAATTTGCTCAAGATGGAATTCGTGTGAATGCGATTTGTCCAGGGTATGTAGATACGCCAATGGCACAGAGTATTGCGGTGCAATCTTGTGCAGAAAATCCAGATTCTGTTAAGGATGGGATTGCAAGTGCAACGCCTATGCAACGTTTAGCTACGCCTGAAGAAGTGGGAAATTTGGCCGCCTTCTTAGCGAGTGAAGAGTCTAGTTATATTACGGGTACTCAAGTTGTGATTGATGGAGGTAGTACGCTTCCTGAAACAATTAGTGTTGGAGTTTAATCCTTTATGCGTTTTATTTCATGGAATGTGAATGGAGTACGTTCTGTTCTTCAAAAGGGTTTTGTAGATATTTTACATGCGTTGGATGCAGATGTATTTTGTATTCAAGAAACAAAAGCGCAACCAGAACAAATTGAGGTGGATACGGCCATGTATCCATTTCAATATGTGAACAGTGCGGTACGCAAAGGATATAGTGGGACGATGGTTTTTTCTAAGACGGAACCTTTGTCAGTTCGTTATGGGATTGGAATAGAAGAACATGATCAAGAAGGACGAGTGATTACTTGTGAGTTTGATGAATATTATATTCTTACAGTATATACGCCAAATTCTGGAGAGGGTTTAAAACGTTTAGAGTATCGTATGGAATGGGATCAAGCGTTTGCTAAATATGTAGCGAGTTTGGATAAGCCCGTTTTCATTTGTGGGGATTTAAATGTTGCTAATGAGGAAATCGATTTGAAGAATCCCAAAACAAATCATAAAAATGCAGGGTTTACGGATGAGGAAAGAAATAGTTTCAAATCGAATTTGTTGACTCAGTTTAAAGATTCTTATCGTACTTTATATCCGGAAAAGGTAGAATATTCTTGGTGGAGTTATCGTTTTAATTCTCGTGCTAAAAATGCAGGATGGAGAATTGATTATTGGTTAGTTCCAGAATGTATGATGGAGCGTGTTGTCGATTCAAAAATTTTGACGGATGTTTATGGTAGTGATCATTGTCCGGTAGAATTAGAAATTAAGTAGGAAATTTCCTGCTTTTTTTATGGTATAATTATCCTTACGAAAAGGAGACTACTATGATAGCTTTTGTTGAAGGAAACGTTCGTTTTATACGGCCTCATTCCATTGTGATAGATGTTCATGGGCTTGGTTATGAAGTGTATGTGAGCAATTCATATTCATATATGTTACAAGATTTTGTATTCTTATATACATATCATCATGTAAAAGAGGATTCTCAAATATTATTTGGATTTAAAACCGAGGCGGATTATGAAGTTTTTTTACAATTGATTAGTGTAAAGGGAATTGGACCAAAGACAGCTTTAGGAATGCTAAGTGCATGCCCGGGTCAACAGATGATTCAGGCAATTGAAGAAGGTGATGTAAAGCGGTTAAAGGCGTTACCAGGTATTGGTGCGAAAACGGCCAGTCAAATTATTTTAGATTGTAAAGGTAAGTTTGTTTCTTTTGAAGAAGAGAGTACGTCTTCAAATCCTATTTGGAAAGAAACACAAGCGGCTTTAGAAGCATTGGGGTATAAGAGTGCACAATTGACTTCGATTAAAAAGGAATTGGAATCGGATCAAAGCTTGAGTGTGGATGCGATGTTACGTAAAGCTTTAATTTTATTAGCGAAGAGAAATGGGGTATAAAATTGGAAGATAGAACAATGGATGCCAACATGCAAGAAGGGGACGCGTTTGAAAAAAGTTTGCGTCCGGCTACGTTGGATGAATATATTGGTCAAAGAGAATTAAAATCCAATTTAAAGATTTTTATTCAGGCGGCTTTAGCTCGTAATGAAGCATTGGACCACGTGTTATTGTATGGGCCTCCTGGGTTAGGAAAAACAACATTGGCTTATATTTTAGCTCGAGAAATGGGTGGAAATTTAAAGACGGCGAGTGGGCCTGCGATTGAAAAGAGTGGAGATTTAGCGGCTATTTTATCGACTTTAGAGCCAGGAGATGTTTTGTTTATTGATGAAATTCATCGTCTTCCTAAACAGGTGGAAGAAGTTTTATATCCAGCTATGGAAGATTATTGTTTGGATATTGTGGTTGGAAAAGATTCAGCCACCGTACATAATATTCGTTTACAGTTGCCTCCATTTACGTTGGTAGGGGCGACCACTCGGGCTGGTGATTTGAGTGCACCTTTGCGAGATCGTTTTGGGATTGTATCTCAATTGGAATATTATAATTTAGAAGATTTAGAAAAGATTGTAGAGAGAACCAGTCATGTGATGGCAACTGAGATTGAAGAAGAGGCGGTCAAAGAAGTGGCATTACGTTCTCGTGGGACACCTCGTATTGCCAATCGTTTATTCCGTCGTGTTCGAGATTTTGCACAAGTTTTAAATGATGGAGTTGTTTCCAAAGAAGTGGCTCAAGATGCTTTGGATCGTTTGCGTGTCGATCATTTAGGATTGGATGCAGTGGACCATAAATATTTACGAGGGATTATGGAACGATTTAAAGGAGGTCCAGTTGGTTTAGAGGCACTTGCTTCAAGTATTGGAGAAGAGCCGATGACATTAGAAGATGTATATGAGCCTTATTTATTACAAATTGGTTTTATCAATCGTACGCCTAGAGGTCGTATTGTTACATCAAAAGCTTATGCACATTTAGGAATTGAAAGAGTGGAATAACTCTTTCTTTTTTTTGTGTAATCCACTAATCATTAATTCTATCTTAGAATCATCCTACCTTTATGTTGACTTTTTCTTTTGTTTCGATACAATGGAAGTGGAAATACATTTCCAATCCCTTTATAGATTGTTTACTTACATAATTTCCTAATCCTATAACTACAAAAGTAAGTATTCAATCTTGAACTTTATTGAAAGCACGTAACGTGCTTTTTTATTTTTTCTTTTCATTTTATTTTTTGATATAATGTATTTATTATGGAGAAAATATCAACATTAGCACAAAGGGTGTTAGAACGATTGGAGCCGGATTCAAGCCGTTGGCCAGACTGGATTGAGAAAAAGCCTCTTTATTCAGTGAGTCAAAGTGAATGTATGGCTCAGTTTGTTCAAATCATACAGCGTGCCAAAGAAAATAAAGAAAAAATTTTTATTGCCGGAGATTATGATTCTGACGGTATTTTAGCTACGACCATTATGGTAAGTGGACTACGAAGTATAGGAATCGAATGTGGATTTTATATTCCAGATCGAATTAAAGAAGGGTATGGCTTGAATGAAGAGATGGTTCAAGCTGCGAATAGAAAAGGTTATTCGATTTTAATTACAGTTGACAATGGAGTCAAAGCACAAGATGCTTTGTCTTTTGCTCATGATTTGCAAATGACAACGATTGTTAGTGATCACCATATGATTGATGAAGAAATCGATTGTGATGTTTTTATTCATCCGACGAGTCTTGAAGATTGTTTTTCAACATTATGTGGTGCTGGAATCGCTTATGAATGTATTCGAGCTTTAGGTGTCGATACGACGTATCATCTAGAACTAGCTTGTGTAGCTAGTGTAGCTGATGTGATGGTTGTTACAGGGCAAACAAGACGTATTATTCAACAAGGATTGTTGGCATTGAATGAAAAAAAAGAACGTCATATTATTAAATTTGTTACGGATTCTACATTGAATGAAGTGAGTTTAGGATTTCAAGTTTCACCGAAATTGAATGCGATTGGACGATTGAGTAATATGGCCAATGTGAACAATGTTGTTCGCTATTTCTTAAGTGAAGATGAAAATGAAATCAATCACTTAAGTGCACAAATTACAGAAATCAACGAACGAAGAAAGCATATGTCTTCTTCTATGTGTGAATATGCAAGAAGGAAAGTGAAAGCGAGTGATTCGATTGTTTTGATTTGTGAATCTAATTTTCATGAAGGAATTATTGGCTTGGTAGCAGGAGATATTCAATCACAAACGCAAAAGCCAGTTATTATCGGGGCACGCAATCAAAATGGATACAAGATGAGTATGCGCTCTCCGAAAGGGTTTCATTGTATGGAATTTTTAAAGCCCTTTAAAGGTTTTCAAACGATTGGAGGTCATGCTCAAGCGGCTGGATTCTCTATGGATTTGAATGCTTTTTCTGATTTTGAAACTTTTATTCATCAAAGAATTCAAGAATATAAGTGGACGGTTGAAACTATGGATACGATTCCAATCAATCCTGTAGATATTGATACGAAATCGATTGAAAGCTTAGATGTATTAAGACCTTTTGGTCCAGGATTTGAATGTCCTATCTTTGAGATTGAAAGGCCTATGATTAAATCTTTCTTTGATATTCAAAATCGAAAACATCGTCGATATACTTTACAATCTGGATTGACATGTATGCGATTTAACCAACCGTCATCGGAAGTTGAAAAGAGTGTCAATTCGATTGTTTCGTTTGTTGGAAAACTACAAATCAATCAATACCAAGGTCGGAAACAAGCCAATTTCATCATTGATGAAATTAAATATAAATAAGGAGAAAACTTTTATGAACTTAAAAAATTATATTGAAAACATTCCAGGATTTCCAAAAGAAGGAATTATTTTCCGTGATGTAACGCCTATTTTAACAGAACCGAAAGCGATGCGTTATGTTGCTTCTAAAATGTCTGTATTCATTCAAGAATTACATGCAGATTTAGTAATTGCTCCAGAAGCAAGAGGGTTCTTGTTTGGTATTCCTGCTGCATTACAAAGTGATGTTGCTTTTGCGCCAGTACGTAAACCAGGAAAGTTACCTCGTAAAACAATTTCTCAAACATATGAATTGGAATATGGTACGGATGAATTACAAATGCATGCGGATGCGATTCGTCCAGGTCAAAAAGTTGTGATTGTGGATGACTTATTGGCTACAGGAGGGACTGTAGAGGCAATGATTCGTTTAGTAGAAGCACAAGGGGCGCAAGTTGTTGGGATTGCGTTTGTGATCGAATTGGATGATTTAAAAGGAAGAGAAAAATTTAAGGATATTCCCGTATTGTCATTAACACATTACGAAGGAGAATAGGGAAAGTCTAAGAAAGGACGGGATGAATTATGAGTCAGAAAAAACAAGTGACGTATGAAGAATGCATGGAAAATGTGAAATTATACATCAAACGTCCTGAAAATATTGAGCTGATTGAAAGAGCCTATCAGTTTGCTTTAAAAAAACATGAGGGGCAGTTTCGAAAAAGTGGAGAGCCTTATGTGGTGCATGTTATTCAGGTGGCCAATACGCTTGCTGAATTACATTCGGGGCCTAAGACGATTGCGGCTGGATTCTTACATGATACAATTGAAGATTGCGACGATGTATGTCGTGAAACGATTGTGCAATTGTTTGGAGATGAAATTGCGACGATTGTTGATGCGGTTACAAAAATTGGAAATATTAAATTTAAAGATGAAAAAGAATACCAAGCGAGCAATCATAGAAAGTTGTTTATTGCGATGGCAAAAGATATACGGGTTATTTTAGTGAAATTAGCGGACCGTTTGCACAATATGCGCACGCTAGAATACATGCCAGAAGAAAAACAACAACGGATTGCTAAGGAGACCATTTCTGTCTATGCACCGATTGCACACCGTCTAGGGATTAGTAAAGTTAAAAACGAATTGGAAGATTTATCTTTTAAATATTTAAATCCTGAAAAGTATGCGCAGATTAAATCGCTTGTTAAACAAAGAGAAAGCGATCGAAATGAACAAGTTCGTTTGATGATTCAAGAAATTGAAGATATTTTGAATAGTTTTCATATTTATTATCGGATTTTTGGTCGTTCAAAGCATTTCTACAGTATTTATAAAAAGATGCAGACTAAAAATAAACGGTTTGAAGAAATTTTGGACTTGCAAGCCATCCGTATTATTACAGATTCCGAAGTACATTGTTATGAGGTGCTAGGATACATTCATGCAAAATATCGACCAATTCCAGGGCGTTTTAAAGACTATATCGCAATGCCAAAAGCAAACATGTATCAATCGTTGCATACGACCATTGTCGATCCGAATACGGGGCATATTTTTGAAATTCAAATTCGTACAGAAGACATGGATGAAATTGCCGAACGAGGGGTAGCAGCCCACTGGAAATACAAAGAAAAACCTGGAGCTTCGGTGGAAATTGAACAAAAAGAAATCGAAGATAAACTTTCTTGGTTTAGAGATTTTTCAATGATGACCGATGAAGAAAGTGAAGATCCATTAGAATATATGAGTACACTTCAAAAAGATATCTTTGAAGCGAATGTATATTGTTTAACGCCTAGAGGAAAAGTGATTACACTTCCAAGTGGATCGACGCCTATTGATTTTGCATATCGTGTTCATACAGAAGTTGGACACAAGACAGTAGGAGCAACGGTCAATGGTGGGATTGTTCCTTTAAATACTCCTTTAAAAACGGGAGATGTTGTTGATATTTTAACAAATAAAAATTCAGTAGGCCCAAGCAAAGACTGGATTAAAATTGTAAAATCTGGACATGCTCGTAATAAGATTCGCGCATTCTTCCAAAAACAAGAAACGCAAGATAAGAAAGAATTGATTAAAAAAGGACAACAAATGCTTGAAGATGAATTTAAGCGATTGGACTTGGATGTGAATCAAATTTCAGATAAGCAATTAGAATCCATCTTACAAACGTTATCTTTTAAAACGGTGGATGATTTATTTGTTGGAATTGCAAATAAGCGAATTACATTATCGGCTGTAACGGACCGTTTGGTTAAAAATCGTTCGACGGCTGTTTCGGATGAAGAAATTGTTAAAATTTATAATCAGGCAGCGCGTAATAAAAATGTAAAAGTATCTTCTTGTGGAGTAATCGTACCGGGTATTGATACGATTGCGGTTTCTTTAGCTCAATGTTGTCAACCTATTCCTGGAGATCCAATTTTAGGATATATTTCTAAAGGTCAAGGTGTAAAAGTGCACCGGGCCGATTGTCCAAATATTGTGAACGAAAAGAAACGTTTAATTCCTGTAGAATGGGTTGAACATTTAGAAGAAAAGAATTATGAAGTGGCTTTGATTTTGCATAGTGAAGATCGTAATTACTTATTAAGCGATATTGTAACGACTTTGCAACAAAACAATGTGTACTTAAAACATGTAGATTCATTTACAGACGAAGACAATTTAACAGTGACGACAAAATTAAAAGTGGGTGTAAAAAATGCAGAACACTTACGAGTTTTAATGTCAAATTTAAAGAAAATTCGTAACGTTAACGAAGTGATTCGTACAATTCAATAGGGGCTTTTAAGAAATAGAATTTTATCTAAAACAAAGGCAGAATCCCCCATCTCAATAGCGAATGAGTGCTATAGGTGGGGGATGAATGCCTTTTTTTTAATGCGACATTATTGAAGTCGATCAATCAATGCTTCAATAAGAAAAACATAAGATTACAGTCGGTTAAGGACAAGCCGCAAAACTACGAATAGACAAAAGTTTTTGGAATCATAGAGTGAATGATTGGCAAAAAAAACGTATAGATTATTGTGTTGAAAATGATATTGGAACATTTGTCTATGGATATAATAATAAGACGTTTTAGAAAGAGTTTTGTATGTCTAAATCCAATCATTAGAATTTTGTAAACATTCCCTGTGGAATATGAAAACAAAAGGTAGAGTATCTATGCGAATTGAATGGAATATAATATGTAGAACAAGAAGCAGGTTATACATCCCAAGCATCGTTTTGGGACCAATATGCTATTCCAGTATATGGAGGAACGGATACAACCTATAAGTTTAGGGGAAGACGAATTCCATCGAGGAATGTATCAGTGCAGCAATGGGAAACAGTTGAATGCCGATATAAATGGGACATTAAACATATTGAAAAAAAGTAATAAAGTCTTTTAGAAGCTTTGACTTCTATAAGTCGTGGTAGTTAACTTTAGAGTTTAATAGCTCTCTTTTGTACCTAAAAATAAAAGCTACTTGCGTAGCTTTTTTAGTATTTCGATTTTGATATAAATATACCGAGAGGCCATTTCTCGAAATATATGACTTAGTTTATAGTGTGGGTAGGTACAGGCACTGTAGTTTGTATAAAACTGTTTGGCGATGGCACAAGATCTTCTAGCATGAAGCGAAGAAGTAAGTATGAGAACAGAAACATTTCCAGTCATTTCTTTTACGTTGGTAAAGTTTGCGAATGTGTTTTTCGCTTTTGTTTCAGTAAGTATGGGAATATTTGCTTTTTGTTCGATATATTTCTTCATTTCGATGGCTTCATAATATTGGTTTTTAACAGCACCGCCTGTTATGATTAATGTTTCATATTTATCTTTTTCTCGAATGGCTAATTCACAACGTTTTTTTTGGCTGGTGGTTAAGCTACCATCGTCATGGCAAGGACAGCCTAATAAGATTGCATAAGGATATACTTTTTGGCTTTGTTTAGGAATTCTGGGAATGAATGCATCGTGAATGCATATAATACATATGAAAATTATGACTAGACTAATCCACCACATAAATACCATCCTTTATTTTTTGTTTTGTGACACTTTGGAAAAGGGCTTTTGTTTTGAGTTCAAGTTCTTGTTGGAAGGGGTTCAAATCTTTAAATTGGGTTTGAATGTTTGCTTCTTTGTGTTCTTTTAAAAGTTTTCTTCCTATGGAGTTAAAGCCTAAAACTCGCACATCATAGAAAGTGTTGTTTTGTCGCATTTCTTCTTTTTCTACTTGTAGTAAGATGAAGAGGCAAGTTCTTTGAATGCGAGCACGAGTGTATGTTTTAGAAATACAAGCTTGTAAAAAATCATTCCAATTGTCATGTTTTTTTGCGTTTTCAATTAAGCGATATTCAATGCCTTCGTTGACTAGAAAATAGGTTTGAAGTTGTTTCGGTTTAGTTAATTGTAAAAATAAGCGTAAATACGGATAGTACGATTCCCATTGTTGTTGGCGAATAAAATATTGATCGTTAAATTGGGCTTCCTTTAAAAAATACTCTTTGCGAGTTTGGGTTGCACTTTTATAGGTTTCATTTCTTTGAATAGAAATGGGTTGAATATGATATTGCTTGCACCATTTTATATATTGGATGGCTAAAATATCATTGGGTTTTAATGTACTTTCGATGTTTTGATTCCAACTTTTGCTTGGATCGATGGGATTGGATTCTAATTTTTCTAATTGAGCTTCTAAATGTGATAGATCATTGGTTTCGGATCCAAAACATAAACAATCGATGTGAAGACTGGATAAGGATTCTATCGCATATCTTGCGAATTGATCTGCACTTTGGGCTGCATAGATGCAAGGAAGTTCTAAGACTAAGTCGACTCCATATTCGATGGCGAGTTTGGCTTTGTCTTGTCTGGATAAAAGGCTTGGAAGTCCTCTTTGCGAAAAAAAGGTAGATAATATCACAACTAAGCAATCACAATTGGATTCTTGTTTTGCTTTTGTGATATGATAGATATGTCCTTTGTGCAAAGGGTTGTATTCAGCTATAATTGCGCATGTTTTCATGGGACTATTCTAACATAAAAATAGAAAGATGCGTCTGTAAATAAGAAATTACATCTTGTATTGACAATCGGGATACTCCTTATTATAATAACAGATGCGACATGAGGTGAAAAAAATCGTGAAATACACTAGAAGAGACTTCTTAGCTGCTCCACAAGGAACGATTGAAGTAGATGAGTGGATTGCGGTTGAGGAAAACGATTTACTTCATCATACTCAAGTCAAGTCCATTCCAAAGGTACATGTTACAGGTACTCTGCAATTTGACGGATCCACTTTGGTCTATTCAGATTTGGAATTGGAAGGTGTGATGATCGTTCTAGATTCCATTACGTTGGAAGACCTAGAAGTGGAATTTGACACAGAGTCGCAAGAAACCTACTCATTTGTTCCTGTTAAGGACTGTGATGAGGACATTATCGTGGTGAAAAAAGAAACGATGGATATCAATCCTGAAATATTCCAAGCCATACTATATGAAGCTCCAATGAATATCACTCGAGTACCTAGAAGTGAATATCCAAAGGGAAATGGTTGGCAGGTTTTATCGGATCAAGATAAGCCAGAAGATAAAATTGACCCGCGATGGGAAAAGCTAAGCGAATTTAAATTGGATGATGACTAGGAGGTGCTAGCATGGCTGTTCAACAAAGAAGAGGATCAAAAACACGTAAAGCAAAACGTAGAACTCACTACAAATTAGCGAAACCAGCATTAACTCGTTGCCCTAACTGTGGTGAATACAAACTAGCTCACAAAATGTGTTCTTGTGGTGAATACAACGGTAAACAAGTTGTTGAAAAATAAGGATGTATAATTACATTCTTTTTTTTTGCCTTCATAGACTTTGTATCATTTATAATGTATAATAATAAATGCTTTATGGATAAAAAAATTGGACATAGGAGGATTCATTATGAATTTAGGTTTACTTGTGTCCGGGATTTTAGTTGGTCTACTGCTTGGAATGGGAGTTATGATTGCTCGTTCTAAGGCCGGTTATGATAAAAATCAGCAAAAAGCAGAACAGATTTTGAAAGAAGCTCAGATTGAATCAGAATCAAAGATTAAACAAGCTGTTTTAGATGGTAAAACACAAGCGCATGATTTACGCGTTGAAGCAGAAAAAGAAATCAAAGAACGAAAACAAGAAGCTATGGAATTAGAACGTAAGCTTCTTCGTCGTGAAGATAACTTGAACTTCAGAGATGAAGCCATCAATCAAAAAGAACGTCAAATCTCGGATAAACTCCAAAAGGTAACAGACAGATTATCATCTTTGGATGAGCAAGAGAAAAAATTACAAGAAGAAATTGATAAGCAAATTAGCGTGTTGGAAGGCGTTGCTAAAATGTCTAGCCAAGATGCGAAAAAAGAATTGTTTGCGGCTGTAGAAAAACAAATGGAACATGAAACAGTTGCCTACATTAAAGATTGCGAGGATGAAGCGAAAGCAACAGCAAAAGAAAAAGCACAAAATATCATTGCTTTAGCAATCGAACGTATGTCTCAACAAGAAACACAAGAACGTACTGTAAGTGTTGTTACGATTCCTGGAGAAGAAATGAAGGGTCGTATCATCGGTCGTGAAGGTCGTAATATTCGTTGTTTTGAACAAGCAACGGGAGTAGAATTGAACATTGATGATACTCCAGATTTGATTACAATCACATGTTTTAATCCTGTACGTCGTGAAGTGGCTCGTTTGGCTTTGGAACATTTAATTCGTGATGGCCGTATTCAACCAGGACGTATTGAAGAAGTTGTTCGTAAATACCAAACAGAAATTGATCAAGAAATTATGAAAGCTGGAGAAGATGCCGTTTTCAAATTAGGAATTGGTCGTATTGATCGTGAAATTGTTCGTTTGATTGGTACATTGAAATACCGTTATTCATATGGACAAAATGCATTGCAACATAGTATGGAAGTGGCTCATTTGGCAGGTTGTATGGCGGCTGAATTGGGATTGAACCAACATATGGCAAAGCGTGCTGGATTGTTGCATGACATTGGTAAAGCTTTAAATATCGAACAACAAGATGGATCTCATGTGGAATTGGGATACAAGTTCTGTAAAAAACATGGAGAAAAAGAAATTGTCTTGAATGCGATTCAATCTCACCATGGAGATGTTGAAGCTAAATTCTTAACAAGTCATTTAGTCATTGCAGCAGATACAATTTCGGCAGCAAGACCTGGAGCTCGTAAAGAAAGTGCACAAGCTTATATTGAACGTCTTGAAAACTTAGAACATATCGCAAATTCTTTTGAAGGTGTACAACAAGCGTATGCTATTCAAGCAGGTCGTGAAATTCGTATTATGGTAAATCCAGAAAAAGTGGATGACTTAACATGCTTGAAGATGGCACGTGATATTCGTGAAAAAATCGAGAGCGAATTAACATATCCTGGGCAAATTAAAGTCAATGTGATTCGTGAAGTACGTGCACAAGAATTAGCAAAATAGAAATAAAAATTGTCAGATTTCTGGCAATTTTTTTTATAAATTTGTAGTAAGCTTTGCCTTACTAAACTGGGTTGAATCTTTGATTTTGTATGACTATAATATTCATATAAATAGAAAAAAATTGGAGGAAATATAATATGGCTGCAAAAGTTAATGAAGATGCATGTATCGGTTGTGGAGCTTGTACAGGAGCTTGCCCAGTAGGAGCAATCGAATTAAACGATGAAGGTAAAGCACAAGTAATCGAAGATAACTGTATTGAATGTGGTGCTTGTACTGGAACTTGTCCAGTTGGTGCTGTTACATTAGACTAGTTTTTTGTAAAATCATGCTATAATAAAGCCAGGCCAAATGCTTGGCTTTTTTGTTGAGAAGGAGATTAATATTTATATATGAAAATTAGAAAAGAATGGAGCTTGCCAGATTTAAAAAAGGCAGCGAAAAGAACGCATGCGGCAATTGAAAGAATTGACCAATTTACAATTCCAGCCCACATTGTGAATTTAGGAGAAGGTAAAAAATATTTTATTTCTACATTTGGGTGTCAAGCCAATGAACGGGATTCTGAAACAATTGCTGGAATTTTAGATACATTAGGATTTAAACAATCGGATACTTTTGAAGGTGTTGATTTAATCATCATTAATACTTGTGCTATTCGTCAAAATGCAGAAGAAAAAGTTTTTGGAGAGATTGGAAATTTAAAACGTTTTTATTACGAAAACAAAGACTTAGTGATTGGAGTTTGTGGGTGTATGCCACAAGAAGAAAGTTTTGTAAATCGTATTTTAGAAACGTATCCTCAAGTTCGTTTATTGTTTGGAACACATAATTTACATGAACTTCCAGAAATGTTATATGAGGCTATGGAAAAACACAATCGTGTGATTAAAGTGTATTCTAAAGAGGGAGAAGTATATGAAAACTTGCCTTCTCGTCGTTTTGGAAAACACAAAGCTTGGGTTAACATCATGTATGGATGTGACAAATTTTGTACATATTGTATTGTTCCTTATACGCGTGGAACCCAACGTTCTCGTACGATGGAAAACATTTTAGAAGAAGTCCGTGAATTGAAAGCAGAAGGGTATAAAGAAGTTACATTGCTTGGACAAAATGTAAATGCCTACGGAAAAGATATGGATAACGAAGTGGATTTTGCTACATTGCTTGAAGAAGTAGCAAAAATTGGAATTCCTCGTGTTCGATTTACAACAAGTCATCCATGGGACTTTAATGAACGTATGATTGATATTATCGCAAAATATGACAATATCATGCCATTCATTCATCTTCCGTTACAATCGGGAGATTCGGATGTACTCCGTCGTATGGGACGTCGTTATTCGGCAGAAGATTATAAAGCGTTATTTGATTCGATTATGGAAAAAATTCCAGGATGTGCTATTTCTACCGATATTATTGTAGGTTTCCCAAATGAAAGTGATGAAGCATTTGAACATACGATGGATATGGTGAATTATTGCAAATTTGATAATGCGTTTACTTTCATCTATTCACCTCGTCCAGGGACTCCGGCGGCTAAGTTTGAAGATCCAATTGATATGGAAACAAAACGTCAACGTTTATATCATTTGAATAAGGTATGGAACGATTATGCGTTAGAAAAGAATAAAGCCTATGAAGGAAAAGTTGTGAGTGTATTAGTGGATGGAATGAGCAAAAGAAATGATAATGTATACTCAGGATATACAGACACGAATAAGTTAGTGAACTTTGTAGGAGAAAACATTCAAGAAGGTGATTTGGTGGAAGTGTTGATTGAAAATGCGAAAACATTCTCTTTGGATGGAAAAGCCATTTAATCTATTTCGTGTTATAATATATACAAATATTTAAGTAGTATAATAGGAGGCACTATGAGCCAAAAAACAATGGAAAAAATAGATAATAAAATCCGAATCTTTGCCCTTGGTGGGTTGGATGAAGATGGAAAAAACATGCTTTGTGTAGAAATTGATGATCAAATCTTTATTATTGAAGCTGGATTGAAATTCCCAGATTCGAAGGAAAGTTTAGGAATTGAATTCATCATTCAAGATTTCTCATATTTAGTAGAGCGAAAAGAAAATGTAGCCGGAATTATTATTACGCATGGTCACGATGATGTAATGGGAGCTTTACCATATTTGTTAAAGCAAATCAAAACGGATGTATATACATCTCCTTTGGCTGCCAAAGAAATTCAACAAATTTTAAAAGCAGAAAAGATTACGGGCGTTAAAATTCATGCGATTCAACGACATGATCAAAAACGGATTGGAAAACGGAAGGTTGTCTTCTTCCCAGTTACTCATGCATATCCGGGATCTTTTGGTGTGGCTATTTATACAAGCCAAGGATATGTTGTTTATTCGGGTGAATTTATTGAAAATTACGATGATTTAGATAATAACTATCGTGGAAATATCACTATTACCGCAAAATTAGGAAAAGAAGGCGTTCTTGTATTGATGCAAGAAAGTAAAGGGGCCGAACGATTGGGACATACGTCACCGAATCATCGAATTACGCCAAAGATTGATAAGACTTTAAAGACATATGATCACAGTCGTGTTTTTGTAAGTGTATATACGCAAAGTGTGTATCGTATTCAAGAAATTATCGATGCTTGTATAGCAAACAATCGTAAGATTGTTTTATACAATAAAGAATTACAAGAATTGGTTAAAAAATTGGAATCGATAGGATATGTGATTCCTGAAAATATGTTGGTTGATGCATCTAAAATTGATGCATATGATAATGTGGTTGTCATCATTAGTGGACAAGGGGTTTCTTTGTTTAAATTAATGTCCAATATTGCCAATAATGAAGTGAAAGATATTAACTTTAATACGACAGATGTGGTTTTTATTGCAACTCCACTCGTTCCTGGAGTGGAAAAAGTATTTAAAAGCATGGAAAATGACATCTATAAACGAGAAGGGAAGATTATTTTAGCGGATAAGAATGTGTTGAGCATGCACCCTTCGAAAGAAGATTTAAAGATGATGACTTTCATGACGCGTCCAAAATATTACATTCCTGTGAAGGGTGAATATCGTATGCTTTGTGCCAATGCGATGATTGCTGAAGAGATGGGAATTCCAGCTTCTAATATTATTTTATTAGACAATGGGCAAGTGGCTTCGTTTGAAAAAGGTCGCTTGAAATCTTGTAGTATGGAATTGGAATTGCACGATACATTGATTGATGGAAAAGAAAATTGGGATATGGCGGGTGTCGTATTGAAAGATCGTGAAATTTTATCGACAGATGGTGTGATGATTTTAGCTATCGGATTGGATGTTAAGACGAAAAAAATTGTCAATGGGCCAGACATTCAAACGCGTGGTTTAATTTATTTAAAAGATGCTGAATATATTACATCGGATGTTGCTAAAATTATGGAAGAAACGATTCAAGAAGCGGTCGCTAACCATACATATGAAAACTTACAAACTCGAAATGATATTCGGGATAAAGTTAGTAAATATTTATTTAAAGCAACCGCAAAACGACCTATGATCTTACCGGTTATTTTAGAAATTAACAATTAATAAGGAGGACTTGGATGGCAGATAAAAAGAAAAAAAATGCCAGAAAATCATCCAAAAAACAAGCACAGACGAATTGGGTACAATCACCTATATTTCGTTTGTGCTTTCTGATTTGTTTGATTGCAGCATGTATTTTAGCTTTAGGAAAATTTGGAATGGTTGGAAATTTCCTTTTTAACATTCTTGGATATTTTTTAGGAAGTTTTACATATATTGTTTTACTAGGTGTGGCTGCCTTTTGTATTTGGTATATTTTTACAAAAGGACAACAAAAAATATTGCGACGCTATAAGTTGGCCGCTATTTGTTTTTCACTTGTTATTTTGATTTATACAGGGTGTTCAAACATCAATTTAGAACTTCCTTGGCAACAAGTCGTAAATGTATTTCAATCGACTTTTTCCATTTTATTTCATGGAGAATATTTTAGTTGTGGATTGATTGGTGCGATTTTAGCTGCTTTATGTATTAGCTTATTTGATTCTTTAGGAACTAATATTGTGATGGTATTATTCTTGGTCGTAGGTGTTATTTTAGTTTTTTACGATTGGATTTTTTTACAAGAACACCAGCCAATCACAATACCTAAAATGAAGAAAAAAGTTAAACCAAAACCGATTGAAAAAGAAGTATATGCGGATGAAATCGAATCTTTGATTCAAGATATGGAACCGAAGGATTCTTTTCAAATGTTAGATGTGCAGGATGTCAAGCCAAAAGAAAAATCGGATTTGTTTTCAATCACGTTAGATGAAACAAAACCTAAGAAAAAGAAAAAAGAAGAGAAAACCGAAACAAAAAAAGATTCTAAAAAAGAATTTAAGAAAGAGACAAAAAAAGAAACGAAAAAAGAAAAACAAACAAAGGGTGTAGATATAGAAGATACAGCCTACGTACTACCTCCTTTGTCAGTGTTAGATTCTGTAGCCCGATATTCGAAAAATAATTCGAATGCGATTGCAGCTAAAAAACAAGGACAAAAACTAATTCAAATTTTAGAAGAATTTAATATTAAAGCACAGTTGATTCAAGTACATATTGGACCTTCGGTAACGAAGTTTGAAATTAAACCAGAATTAGGCGTACGAGTGTCTCGCATTTCAGGTTTGCAAGATGATATTAAAATGGCGCTAGCTGCTACGGACATTCGTATTGAAGCACCTATCCCTGGTAAGAATGCGGTAGGGATTGAAGTGCCAAATGTGGATAAAATGCCTGTGCAAATGAAAGATTTGATGAGTTCGATTCCATCGGATCAACAGAAAAAATCTTTATTGTTTTGTTTAGGAAAAGATTTAATGGGCGAATGCATTTATGGGCAATTAGACCGTATGCCACACTTATTAATTGCAGGGGCAACGGGTTCTGGAAAATCGGTTTGTGTGAATTCTATCATTTGTTCGCTTTTAATGAGAACGAATCCAGAAGATGTCAAAATGATTTTGATTGATCCTAAAAAAGTTGAATTTACACCTTATAATGATATTCCACATTTATTAGCGCCTGTGATTACAGATGGTGATTTAGCAAACAAAGCTTTGAAAGTGGTTGTTGAAATGATGGATCATCGTTATGATTTGTTTGGACTTTGTGGAGTTCGTAACATTTCTTCATACAATGCCTATTTGAAAAAGCATCCGGAAGAAAAACTACAGCCTCTACCTAAGATTGTGGTTGTGATTGATGAATTAGCCGATTTGATGTTAGTGGCGGCCAAAGAAGTCGAACAAAGTATTCAACGTATTACTCAACTAGCTCGTGCGGCAGGAATTCATTTGGTGGTTGCTACGCAAAGACCGAGCGTGGATGTTATTACGGGAGTAATCAAGTCTAATATTCCAAGTCGTATTGCATTTGCGGTGGCTTCAAGCATTGATTCTAGAACGATTTTAGATCAAAGTGGAGCAGAACGTTTACTTGGATATGGAGATATGTTGTATTTGCCAAATGGGGAGACGGCTCCAAGACGTATTCAAGGTGTTTTCATTCAAGATGAAGAAGTCAATCGTATTTGTGAGTGGATCAAAGAACAAGGCAAGCCAAAATATGACGATGCTTTTATTCAATTAAAGGACTTGCAAGGACAAGGTGGAATGGTTTCAGAATGTGCCGATCCTTTATACGATGAAGTGAAGCGGTATGTGATTGCAAGCCAAAAAGCTTCAACCTCTTTAATTCAAAGAAAGTTTTCAGTAGGATATGCACGCGCGGCTCGATTGGTGGATGTTCTTGAAGAAAATGGAATTATAGGACAAGCACAAGGAAGCAAGCCTCGTGAAGTATTAGTCCAAAATACATATGAAGATATTGAAGATATGTAATTAGCATGCATTGAAAAAAGCAGAAAGTAACTTCTGCTTTTTTTACGCATCAATCATTTTAAGGGATTGAGAAGCATGTAACAATGTGGTGGACATGCGAGATACGCAATTGATTTTGATGATCGTTTTATTTTTGAAGAATATTTCAAATTCGTTGTTGTGTTTTTTGACTCGTTCAATGTTAAAGTAGTTGACCCAACTTCCATCCGGGAAAGGAATCAGGCACAATTTTGAATGCACATAAATAGGAATATATTTTTTAGAAGGCATCAAATGACGAAAGGAATCCTTTCTTCCTTCTAATGAAGAATCATGCTTTAGATATAGTATATTGATATATCTTTTTAAAGAAGAAGCCGGATAGAATAAAGTTTCGTCGTTTGTGACAACACACACTTTGGAAATGGAATAATCGTAATACATATAATTAATCATACATATATACTATACAAAATAAATTTGAAATTCGTAAAAAAAAAAAGACAAAATTTTGCCTTTTTTTACATCCATGAAATTTTGTTTTCGTTTCCGTTTTTAATTTTTTCGATATTTACACTATGACGGTAAATCACAAGTAGTGTCATAAGCCAAGAAGCAACGATAATGGCTATACTTTGAATATCAAAGTTCCAGAAAGAAACAGAAATATATAAGCTTGAACAAATGGTTGCACAAATACTAGCCAATGATACAAATTTGAAAAGATATAAAACAAGTAAGAACATAATACCAGGAATTAAGAAGAATGAAATTTTTGAGAAAACAAAAATACTCGTTCCTAATAAAAATCCAAATACAGTACTGACTGCTTTTCCTCCTTTGAAATTTGCGAAAATGGGATAACAGTGTCCAATACAACAAGCTAGCCCTGTCCAAATGGCTGTTTCGCTAGAAACAAGAGTGGCAATTCCTGTTGCAATCACAACTTTGAATACGTCACATAATATGACAGCAGCACCAGCTTTTGGACCCAATACACGACCTGCATTGGTACCTCCTAAGTTTCCAGAACCATATTTCCGTATATCTGTTTTATAAAATACTTTTCCAATCACTAAAGCAAATGGAATGGAACCGAGTAAATATCCAAGGATAATGCATAGAAAAAAAAGAAATGTTGACATATTTTTCACCTCGTAGTTATTTTATCATAATCTTTTAAATAAGTTATACTATTTTTAAACAGAATCCATAAGACATACATCGTGTCAAATTTTAACGTAAAATAGATACAAGAGCATTTTGTGGTCTTTTTTTATTAAATATCATATAATGAAAAAAGCTGCATATTAGAAAGGATGATTCGATGCCACAACAATATGATGAAAATAGTATCGTAATTTTAGAAGGGTTAGAAGCCGTTCGTAAACGTCCTGGGATGTATATCGGTTCAACAGACTCCAAAGGATTGCACCATTTAGTCTGGGAAATTGTTGATAACTCGATAGACGAAGCCTTAAATGGATATGGAAATGAAATAAAAATCACATTATATAAAGACGGAAGCGTGAGTGTCCAAGACTTTGGACGAGGAATGCCCGTTGGAAAACATAAATCAGGTGTGAGTACACTTGCCGTAATTTTTACGGTACTACATGCCGGAGGAAAATTCACAAGCCAAGGAGGATATCGCAACGCAGGAGGACTGCATGGAGTAGGAGCCAGTGTTGTTAATGCCTTATGTACATGGTGTGAAGTACAAGTTTGGGATGGAAGCGATATTTGGAAAATGCGCTTTGAAAACGGTGGAAAGAAAATAGGAAAATTAGAAAAAATTGGAAAAACAAAACAAACAGGAAGTATGGTTCGTTTTATGCCAGATGCTTCTATTTTCAAACAAACTAAATTTTCTTTCTCTAAAATCTGTGAAAGAGCTCAAGAGGATGCATTTTTGTTAAAAAATTTAAAGATGGAAGTCATTGATGAAAGAAAAGAAGAAGTTCATCATGAAATTTATCAATATGAAGATGGATTGAAAGCTTTCATCGAAGAAGTGAATAAAGAACATACACCGATGCATGATCCGATTAGTTTTTCAGGGGAAAGCAATGGAATCAAGGTGGATGGATCGTTTCAATATACGGACGACTATCAAGAAAATGTCTTCTCTTTTACAAACATGGTCCGAACTCGAGATGGGGGAAGCCATGAAACCGGAGCCAAGCAAGCTTTTACAAAAGCATTCAATGAATACGCTCGTAAAAATGGATTCTTAAAAGAAAAAGAAAAAGGATTCGAAGGAAGCGACGTACGAGAAGGATTGTCTTTAGTCATCAATTTGACCATTCCAGAAGAATTGCTTCAATTCGAAGGACAAACAAAAGAAAAATTGGGAACCCCAGAAGCTAAACCGGCCACTGACAGTGTTGTACAAGAAAACTTACGCTACTTCTTAGAAGAAAATCGAGACTTAGCCAATGTGTTAGTTCGCAAAATTGTAAAAGCCGCTAACGCAAGAAATGCGGCTCGAAAAGCAAGAGAAGACGCTCGTAAAGGAAAAGGGAAACAAAAAACAGAGAGGGTTTTGTCTGGGAAATTAGCCAGTGCTCAATCCAAAGATGCTCGACGCAAAGAATTGTACTTAGTTGAGGGGGATTCAGCTGGAGGAAGTGCAAAACAAGGACGAGATTCAAAATATCAAGCCATCTTGCCACTTCGAGGAAAAGTATTAAATACAGAAAAAGCCAAATTGGATGCGGTTGAAAAAAATGAAGAATTAAATACGATTATTCATGCTTTAGGAGCTGGAGTCGGAGCGGATTTTAGCCCAGAAGATTCGAATTATTATAAAGTGATCATCATGACCGATGCCGACGACGATGGAGCCCATATCCAAAACTTATTATTAACTTTCTTTTATCGATTCATGCGCGGATTGATTGAAAAAGAAATGTTGTATATCGCACTACCTCCTTTATATCGTATTGCAAAGGGGAAAGAAGAATACTATTTATATTCTGATGAAGAATTAGAAGAAAAGAAAAAAGAATTAAAAAACAACTATCGAATCACACGTTACAAAGGGCTAGGGGAAATGAATGCACAACAACTATGGGATACGACAATGAATCCAGAAAGTCGTACACTCGTTTGTGTTACGATTGAAAATGCTCGTATGGCCGAAAAACGAGTGAGTGAATTGATGGGAGATCGTCCTGAACTTCGTCGTTCATGGATCGAAGAAAATGTCGTCTTTACTTTAGAAGATGAATATGGAAAGGAAGTATGTGAATAATGGCAAAAAAGAAAATAGAACTTGTTCAAGAAAACATCCGTAAATATTCATTAGAAGACATTATGGCCGATCGTTTTTCTCGCTACTCCAAATATATTATCCAAGAACGTGCACTTCCGGACGCTCGTGATGGATTAAAACCTGTACAACGACGTATTTTATATGCGATGTACGAAGCTGGAAATACATGGAATAAACCGTATCATAAATCAGCAAAAACGGTCGGAAATGTAATTGGGAACTACCATCCTCATGGAGATAGTTCCGTATACGATGCGATGGTTCGATTGTCTCAAGATTGGAAAATCACAACCCCTCTTGTAGATATGCAAGGCAACAATGGATCCATCGACGATGATCCAGCTGCAGCAATGCGTTATACTGAAGCGCGACTTGCAAAAATATCTGACTATTTACTACAAGATATTGAAAAAGACACTGTCGAATGGGCACCTAACTTTTCGGATGAAAAAATGGAACCGACTGTACTTCCTGCTCGCTATCCAAACTTATTGGTTAATGGAATTACGGGGATTGCAGCCGGATATGCAACCAACATTCCTCCTCATAATTTAAATGAAGTCATCAAAGCTTGTATCTATCGAATTGACCATCCAGAAAGTACGTTATCGGACTTGATGCAAATTGTGAAAGGACCTGACTTTCCTACAGGTGGCATTGTGATGGGATTCGATGGAATTCGTCAAGCGTTTGAAAGTGGAAAAGGGCGTGTAATCGTTCGTTCGAAAGTTCATGTAGAATTAACGAAAACAATCAAACAATTAATCATTACAGAAATTCCTTATGAAGTAGTTAAATCCAACTTAGTTAAACGAATTGATGAAATCCGATTGAATAAAAAAATCGATGGGATTTTAGATGTTCGTGACGAGAGCGATCGTACCGGATTAAAAATTGTGGTGGATATAAAAAAAGAAAGTCCTGAACAATATATTTTAAATTACTTATATAAAAATACAGACTTACAAGTGTCTTACAACTACAATATGATTGCGATTGTAAATAAGACACCTGTACAAATGGGTCTCGAACAAGCTATTGATGCTTTTTTAGCCCATCGAGAAGATGTTGTATTGCGTCGTAGTCAATATGATTTAAAAGCGAAAACCGAACGGGCTCATATTTTAGAAGGATTGATCCATGCTGTTTCAGTTATGGATGAAATTATTCAAATAATTCGTTCGAGTAAAGATAAAAAAGATGCAAAGAAAAATTTAATGGAACGTTTTTCATTTACCGATATGCAAGCAGAAGCCATTGTGGTTATGCGCCTATATCGTTTGACGAATACGGATGTAAAAGAATTAAAATCAGAATTTAAAGGATTGGAAAAAGAAATTCAATATTTAAAAGGAATCATTGGAAAACAAGATCTTCGAAATGCGCTTTTGATTTCTGAATTAGAAGAAGTGAATGCACAATTTAATACACCAAGACGCAGTGTTATTCAAAATGAAATTGAAGAATTGGTAATTGATGAAATGGCTATGATTTCTCATGAACAAGTCATGTTGACATTGACTCGTGATGGATATGTAAAACGTGTTTCAATGCGTTCTTTCAATGCAAGCAATGAAATTTTAAGTGGGCATAAAGACGGAGATATTTTAATTGGACAAAGTGAAGTGAATACGCGTCAAATCTTATTATTTTTTACAAACCGAGGAAAATATGGATACATTCCGATTTATCAAATTGAAGAAGCTAAATGGAAAGATTTAGGAAGTCATTTATCCGGTTATGTGAAGATGGATGACAATGAAAAGATTATCGATGCGTTTGTGATTGATGCTTTTGATCCGGCCATTCATATTATTACGATGACTCGTTCTGGATTGATTAAACGTACATCTTTAAAAGATTTTGAAGTATCTCGTACAAGTAAGACTGTTGTTTGTATGAAGGTTGGGGATTTGGATGAAATGATTCGTGTTCGAGCAAGTTTGAACATGGATGATTTGGCATATATTGTGACACAAAATGGATATGGTTTAGCATATGGAGTGGATCAAATTCCATTAACTTCCTTAAAGACAAAGGGTGTTAAAGGAATGAACATTGAAAATGGGGATGGAATTGCAGATTTCTTAATTGGTTCTTCAGCGGATCAATGTATTTTGATGAGCAATGAAGGAAGTATGAAGCGAATTCGTTTGAGTGATATTTCTATTTTAAAACGTCCAGCGAAAGGAATTCGTTTGGCGAAGGTTGTTAAATCTCATCCGAATACGATTGAAAAAGCGATTTTGGTTTCAGACATTCATCAAAGTTTTACAATTTGTTCGGAAGATGTTTTAACATTTGAAGCGAAAGATATTTCATTGATGGCTTTGACTTCGACGTATTCTACTTTATTTGGAAGATTGGAACAAAAAGAGTGGAAAGAAGAATTTTTTTCGTTACATCAAGGAAATTGGAAAGTTGCAGAAAAAGAAAGCTTTATAGAAGTATCTCTTTTTGAGGATGAAAATGAGTAAAAATGCAGCTAATGCGCTTTGTTTAGTGGTTGCGATGATATGGGGTGGTGGATTTATTGCCACGAGTGCTGCGTTACAAACCTTTTCTCCATTTACTGTATTGATGATTCGTTTTTTAGGGGCTTCTATTGTTTGTTGGTTGATTGTTTTTTTTCAAAAGAAAACAATCGATAAAGAGGTGATGAAGCGAAGTATATGGAGTGGTATCTTTTTATACTTAGCTTTTGCGTTTCAAACGTTTGGTTTAGACTTAACGGAAACGGGGATGAATGCGTTTTTAACAGCGGTCAATGTTGTTTTGGTCCCTTATTTAATGTGGATGTTAACGAAGGAAAAGCCGAAAACCATTCAATTTGCAGCTAGTATGATTTGTTTTGTAGGAATTGGCTTATTGTCGGTATCTTCGGGATCGTTTCAATTTCGATTGGGTGATCTTTTATCTTTGATTTGTGCTTTCATGTTTGCAGCACAAATCATTGCGACTCAATATGCGACACAAAAACAAGCAGATCCTATGGTTGTGAATGCGATTCAAATGAGTGTGGCGGCAGTGTTATCGATTCCCTTTGCGTTTGGATTTGATACGTGGCCTACAAATATTTCTTACGAGGCATTAGGAAGTGTTGCTTATATGATTTTGATTGCGACTTGGTTGGCTTACCAACTACAAACGATGGCTCAAAAGTATACGGATGCAAGTTCAGCGAGTGTACTTCTTTGTACAGAATGTTTATTTGCGAATCTTTTTGGCTATTTTTTACTTCATGAACAGAAAACACCGATTATGATTGTGGGTGGAATTTTGATTTTTATTTCTGTTTTACTTGTGGAAAGTGAAGGATTTTTGAGGTTGTCAAAAAAGAAAAAAAATAGTAGAATATTGGATAGAGAAATGGGGTAAAAGTATGAGTTTTTGGTCTTCTGTTGGATTTACAGTAGTAGGGTTAATTGTCGGTGGATTTTTAGGTTTCTACTTTACTCGTAAAAAATTTGAAAAAGAGTTGAAGGAAAACCCACCTATTAATGAAAAAATGATTCGTGCGATGTTCTTACAAATGGGACGTAAACCTAGTGAAGCGCAAATTCGCCAAATCATGAAATCAGTAAATTCCAATCGATAAAAGAACTAAAAGTGCGTAAGCGCTTTTTTTTGTACGGAGGATACAATGAAAATCATTCGAAAAATTATCAAATGGCTCTTCATCACATGTGTCGGTTTTATCTGTGTTATGTTTGCTCGAGGGTATATACATTATTCAAAACTGATTGAAGTAAAACCAATCGAAACGATTGTGGATTCGATTGAATCTAGTTTTGAGTATATTCCTTATGAAGAACTTCCTCAAACGCTTGTGGATGCGACGATTTCGATTGAAGATCATCGCTTTTTTGAACATGGTGGGATTGATTATATTGGATTGGCTCGAGCTTTTATCTCATGGTTTGTGCCGGATATGATCAATAGTGGAGGGTCTACTATCAGTCAACAAGTGGCTAAAAATATGTATTCGATGTATGAGTCGAGTTTGGATCGTAAAATGGTCGAATTTTTTGTAGCGAAAGATTTAGAGTCGAATTACTCTAAAGAAGAAATTTTTGCGTTATATGTCAATATTATTAATTATGGAGATCAACATATGGGAATTTATGAAGCGGCTAGCGGATATTTCCAAAAGAGTGTATCCATGTTGGATGAAGATGAATGTACACTTCTTGCAGGCATTCCTCAATCACCAATGAATTACCAGCTTTCTAATCATTTAGAGGAAGCAAAATCTCGGCAAAAATTAGTTTTAATGCGCATGATTGAAGAAGGATATATAACAGAAGAAGAGGCGTTTTATATTCTAGAGGCTTGACCTTAGTATAGTACGATACTTTATTGTTAAGACAGAGGTGTTATCATGATTCGAGCAATAAAATATTTTTTTAAAGATTTTACATGGCGTCAATGTATTTGGATACTTATAGGTACAGCGATTCTATCTTTTGGGATTTATAATATTCACCAACAAACGCACATTACAGAAGGTGGTGTGTTGGGCATGATTTTATTTATCAATCATTGGACTGGTTTGCCAGCTTCGATTATCTCTCCTGTTTTAGATCTTTTATGTTATGGGTTTGCTTTTAAATATTTAGGAAAGAAATTCATTCGAACTTCGATTCTTTCGACGATGAGTTTATCTATGTTTTTTAAAGTATGGGAAATGTATCCGCCTATGTTGCCGGATTTAAGTGGACATCCGCTAATTGCGGCCATTGTAGGAGGTCTTTTTGTCGGTTTTGGTGTTGGCTTGATTGTTCGTCAAGGGGGATCGAGTGGGGGCGATGATGCGCTAGCCTTGGCTTTATCTAAATTGACTGGAAAACGGATTGCACAAACGTATATGTTTACAGATATTACAGTATTGGCTCTGTCTATTACATATATTCCTTTGTATAAGATTTTATTTTCTCTTGTGACAGTGACCATTTCGAGTTGGTTGATTGATTGTATTCAAAATGTTCGATTGGCAGAAAGTACAGAGCGCGCTAAAATATAAGTATGAAACGTTCTTATACTATCCATGAAATTTCTAAATTGTATAATATTGGTAAAGATTCATTACGCTATTATGAAAAACTAGGCATCTTGTGTCCGAAGCGGGCAGACAATGGATATCGTATGTATACAACACATGATATGTATCGTTTGAATGTAATTAAAGATATGAGAAGTCTAGGTTTTTCTATGTCACAAATTCAAGAATATTTAGAAAATCGCAGTGTGGATAATTCCATTCATATGTTTGAACAAGAATTACAATTGATTGATCGAAAAATATCGGATTTATATCAGATGCAAGAGACCATTCGACAATGTTTGAAGGAGTTAGAAAAATCGAAAGAACTTATTTTTGATTCGTTTGAGATTGTTGATTTACCCGCTCGAAAATGTGTTACATTAAAGGATGTTTTTGAAAGCGAAGATGATATTGATTATTTGTTGACGAAATTATCCAATCAATATGAATCGGCATTGTTTTCGATTGGAAACTGCAATACGGGTTTGATTATTGATTTGAAAACTTTACAATATGCAAGTGTCATCATTATGGGAGATACGCTAGAAGAAGTGGAGTATGAATGGCCGGCTGGAAAATATTTAGTTTGTAATATGCATGGAAAATATGATTGTTCATTTCAGCAAATAAAAAAAATGAAACAGTTTTTAGAAAATAAAAATATAAAATGGGCACAACATGCTTTGGAGTTGTTTATCATCGATACGCATGAATCGAGTGATGTAAATGAGCATGTGAGCCAACTACAAATACGATTGGAGGATTAAATGCGTTCAAATGTTTTATCGAAAACATATTCTTCTATTTCTTTAATTCGTTTTGCACTACCTAATATAATTATGATGGTGTTTATGTCATTGTATACAATTGTGGACGGTATGTTTATTTCTCGTCTTGTATCGACTCTTGCGTTATCGGTTGTCAATATGTCATATCCGATTACGAGCGTACAATTGGGTGTTGGTATAATGATTGGTACGGGTGGAAGCGCTATGATTGCCAAAAAGATGGGGGAACAAAAAAATGAAGAAGCTCGTCAAATTTTTACGAGTCTTGTTGTTTTTTCTTTGCTTTTGTCTATTTTGATCATGATTGTTTGTCTTGTCTTTTTAAAGCCTATTTTATTATTTTTGGGTACGAGTGCGATACAAATGCCTCTTTGTATTTTATATACGAAAGTTCTAATGTGTTTTACGCCAATGTTGTTTTTACAAGTCATTTTTCAATCTTACTTTGTGACAGCTGGAAATCCTAAATTGGGATTGTATGGGATTGTTTTTGGTGGAATTGCCAATGTGATTTTGGATTATTTATTTATGGGTGTCTTTCACTGGGGAATTGTTGGGGCTGCGATTGCGACTGGAATTGGATATAGTATTCCGGGGATGATTGCGATGGTTTATTTTTCTTTGTATCGTAAACAAGCTTTATATTTTGTTCCTTTTCATTTTGATGGAAAGGTTTTATTGCATTCTTGTTTGAATGGTTGTTCGGAAATGATTAGTAATGTGGCGGTGGCAATCACAACTTTTTTATTCAATTTAATTTTTATGTATTATTGGAAAGAGGAGGGTGTGGCTGCGATTACGATTGTTCAATATTACCAGTTTGTATTTAGTTCGATTTTTATTGGGTTTGGATTGGGTGTAGCTCCGATTATCAGTTATAAATATGGGGCGAAAGATTATGAACAGTTGCATTCGATCACAAAATTTTGTGTTTTCTTTATTGTTGGTTGTTCTATTGCAGCTTATGTTGTTTCGATGGGTACGATTGGGCATAGTTTACAGATTTTTACCCAAGATTTAAAAGTGTATGAGATTGTGATGGATGGGTTTCCTATTTATGCATTATCTTTTATGTTGATGGGGTTGAGTATTTTTACTTCTGGTTTTTTTACGGCACTGAATAATGGTGTTATTTCGGGGATTGTTTCATTTGCTCGAACGTTTTTCTTCTTGATTGGTTGTATGCTTTTGTTTCCGGCTATATTTGATTCAAAGGGTGTATGGTGGTCGGTTGTTGTGGCGGAAGGTTTAGGTTTGATGATTTCCATTTTCTTTTTGGTTAAGAAAAAAAGACAATATGGATATTAAAGAGGTTTTGAATATGAGTTATTGTACAGAGTGTGGACATCTTTTAGAGGATAGATATTTAGAAGATGAGGGGATGGTTCCATATTGTCCAAATTGTAATGTGTTTCGATTTCCTTTATTTAATGTAGCGTGTTCGATGATTGTTTTATCACCGAATCAAGATGAAGTGTGTTTGATTCAGCAATATGGTCGGCCAGATTATGTTTTAGTGGCTGGATATGTGAATTTGGCAGAAGATGCAGAAGATTGTGTTGTGCGAGAAATTCAAGAAGAATTGGGTGTGCACGTTCTTTCTTATTCGTTTAATCGTTCGCATTATTTTTCAAAGTCGAATACGTTGATGTTAAATTTTACGGTGGTGGTGAATTCTAAAGTGGTGCATCCGAATCATGAAGTGGATGCGTATGCATGGTTTAATTTGGATTTGGCGCGTGGGCAAATAAAAAAGAATAGTCTTGCTGAATCCTTTTTGCTTGGATATCTAGACCATTCTTATTGTTTTAAATGATAATTCCTTGGCAGTGATCAATTTCGTGTTGGACGATTTGAGCGGTGAAACCAGAAAATTTGGATTTTGTTTTGGTGAAGTTTTCATTTAGATATTCGACTTCAATGGTTTCATATCGTTTTGTTTCTCTTTCACCGAGTAAAGATAGGCAACCTTCTTTTGTTGGATAGGGGTTGCTTTTTTTTATGATTTTAGGGTTGACTAAAATTAAATCTTGGAGTTCGGTGTGAACGATGATGATGTTTTTTAATTGTCCGATCATATTGGCGGCCATTCCAACGCATTCGTGGCTGTGGGCTTTGAGTGTATCTTTTAAATCTTGAATGATTTGCCTGTCTTTGTTTGTTGCTCTTTGCGACTTTTTACTTAGAAAAATTTCATCTTGTATAATGGGTTGAATCATAGTGCACCTCCGTTTTGATTGTATCATAGTAACAATTTACATAAAAATGTAAATTGTTACATAAAGTTTGAAACTTATGAAAAAAAGAGTTAGAATAGGGTCAATATAAGAAATGGAGGATACGTATATGAAACGTTTCGCTAAAGTATTAGGGTCAGTTGCTCTAATGAGCACTCTATTTGGGTGTGGCAGTGCTAGTGATGCTACTGCAAAAATCGGGATCATTCAATATGCTGAACATCCCGCTCTAGATCAGGCGTACGAAGGCTTTATGGAAGGTTTAGAAAAACGTGGATATACGGAGGATAATATAGAATTTGATTACAAGGTTGCTCAACAAGATCAATCGAATTGTAAGACGATTTCTAACACGTTTGTAAATGATGGTGTGGATTTAATTTATGCGATTGCTACGCCGGCTGCACAAGCGGTTGCCAATGAAACGAAGGATATTCCGGTTGTTTTTTCTGCGGTAACGGATGCCAAAAATTCAGGTTTGGTTAAGTCGAATGAAAAGCCAGGAACGAATGTGACGGGGGTGTCGGATTTAACGCCGATTCAAGCACAGTTAGAATTGTTAACTCAATTGGTTCCGGATGCGAAAAAGGTAGCTATTTTATATTGTAATGCAGAAGATAATTCGATTTTTCAAGCTGAAATAGCGCAAGTTGAAGGTGAAAAGTTAGGATTGGATATGGTGGAATCGACGGTAACGGATTCGAATCAGATTCAACAAGTGGTTGAGAGTTTGATTGGAAAAGTGGATGCAATCTATATTCCTACCGATAATTTATTGGCGGAAGGTATGGCGACGGTTGCACAAGTTGCCAATGTAAATCATTTACCTTGTATTTGTGGTGAGCGTGGTTTTGTTCAAAATGGTGGATTGGCTACATATGGATTGGATTACTTTGAATTGGGTAAATTGGCTGGTTTACAGGCGGCGGATATTTTGGAAGGAAAAGAGCCTGCAAATATGCCAATTCAATATTTGCCTACGGATAAATGTTCGTTGACGATTAATAAAAAAGCGGCTCAACAATTGAATGTTTCTATTCCTGAGGATTTGTTGGATCAAGCAGAAATGGTGGAATAGTTATGGGTATTTTATTGTCGATGGAAGGAGCGATTGGCCAGGGAATCCTTTGGGCTATCATGGCATTGGGTGTGTATATCACATTTAGACTTCTTGATTTTGCGGATTTAACGGTGGATGGAAGTTTTGCGACGGGTGGTGCTGTGAGTGCAATCTTGATTATAAATGGGTGTGATCCGATTGTAACTTTGATTGTGGCTCTTTTGGCTGGTTGTGTTGCGGGTGCGATTACAGGATTGTTGAATACGACATGTCGTATTCCGGCTATTCTTTCTGGTATTTTAACGCAGATTGGTTTATATTCGGTAAATTTGATGATTATGTCAAAGAGTAATATTCCTTTGTTGAATCAATCGACAGTGTTTTCAAAGTTGAGTGAGTGGATTCATTTGCCTCGTTCGATTTCTAAATATTTGCCTACGAATAATTTGACTACGTTATTAATTGGGCTTGTGTTCGTGGTGGGTGTTGTGCTTGTGTTGTATTGGTTCTTTGGTACGGAATTGGGTTCGAGTATTCGAGCAACAGGGAACAATCCTCATATGGTTCGTGCGAATGGTGTGAATACGAATAAGATGGTTGTGATTGCTTTGATGCTTTCGAATGGTTTGGTAGCTTTGTCGGGGGCTTTGGTGGCTCAGCAACAAGGATATGCAGATGTAAAGATGGGGTTGGGCGCGATTGTGATGGCGCTGGCTTCTATCGTTTTGGGTGAAGTTTTATTTGGTCGTAAGGGTGGCTTTTACCGCCGTTTGAGTTCGATTGTGATTGGTTCTGTTGTATATCGTGTGATTGTGGCGGTTGTTTTACAGTTAGGATTGAATGCGAATAATTTGAAGTTGTTTACGGCAATTTTGGTTGGTTTTGCTTTATCGATTCCGATGATGATGGAGCGTTCGAATCAAAAGAAGTTATACAAAAAATTGACAAGAGAAATGGAGGGGAAGAAATGTTAGAGATTCAACATGTTTCTAAAACTTTCAATATGGCGACTGTCAATGAAAAAAAGGCATTAACGGATATTTCGTTAACGTTAGAGGATGGCGATTTTGTAACGGTGATTGGAGGTAATGGGGCTGGTAAATCGACGTTATTGAATATGATTGCAGGTGTGTATCCGATTGATTGTGGTTATATTTATTTGGATGGTCAAGATATTTCTTTGGCTCCGGAATATAAGAGGGCACAATGGATTGGTCGAGTTTTCCAAGATCCTTTGATGGGTACGGCTGGTGATATGCAGATTGTTGAAAATTTGGCGATGGCAAAGCGTCGTGGAAAGAGTCGTACGTTGGCTTGGGGTTGTAAACAATCGGAACAAGAAGAGTATAGAAAAGCGTTACAGCGTCTTTCTTTAGGTTTAGAAGATCGTATGACGAGTAAGGTTGGTTTGCTTTCGGGTGGCCAACGTCAGGCTTTGACTTTGTTGATGGCTACTTTACAAAGGCCGAAGTTATTGCTTTTAGATGAGCATACGGCGGCTTTGGATCCTTTGACGGCGAAAAAAGTGTTGGATCTGACTTCGAAAATGGTAGAAGAACAACATTTGACAACCTTGATGATTACTCATAATATGAAAGATGCGATAGAGATTGGAAATCGTTTGATTATGATGTTTGATGGAAAAATCATTTATGATGTGAGGGGAGAAGAAAAGAAGAATTTGACGGTGGAAGCACTGCATAAGAAATTCTTGGAAGCTGCACATCAAGAATTTTTGGATGATCGTTCGATTCTAATCTAGGGGAAGGTACATATGAAAATAGCTGTCTATTGTGGTTCAAATTTAGGATTTGAAAAGGAGTATGAACAGGTGGCCAAAGAGTTGGGTGCTTGGATAGGAGATCATCACCATACGCTTGTGTATGGGGCTGGAAAAAAAGGTCTAATGGGTGTTGTTGCGGATGCTGTTTTAGAGCATGGTGGAGATGTAATTGGTGTTATTCCTCAGGTTGAACAGATTCAGCTTCGTAAACATCATGGTTTGACTGAGTGTATTGAGGTTGAGTCGTTGGCAAAGCGTAAAGAAGTGATGATTGAACTTTCGGATGCTTTTATAGCTCTTCCGGGAGGGCCTGGGACTTTGGATGAAATTTCAGATGTGATTTCATTGTCTCGTTTAGATGAATTGAAGGGTGCTTGCGTTTTATATGATATCAATGGATATTATCAATTGTTGAAACAGTTTTATGATGCAATGGAAACGTGTGGTTTTGTTCAGGCGGATGAATTAAAGCGTGTACTTTATTCGTCAGATTTAGAAGAAATCACAAAATTTATTTTAGCAAACTACTAGGATTTATAGAGTGTGTAAAATAATCCTTAGTTATAGGAAGGGCGAAGAATTCTTCGCCTTTTCTATTACCATGTATCACTAAGTTCTACATATTTTTTATTTTTTCAAATGTTAAACTAAATTAAAAAAGAAGGAATCTGTTTAAATAAATTCCTTCTTTGTCTTTTTATAGTAATGTGTTTGGATCTACATAGTCTAGATTTAAACCTTTGGCAACTCCTTGGTGAGTGATGTGTCCTTGGTATGTGTTTAATCCTTTCATAAATCCTGGATCTTCTTTTAATGCGTCCAATCCTTTATTTGCTAATTTTTCAATGTATGGTAATGTCGCATTGCTTAATGCCATTGTACTTGTTCTTGGTACAGCACCTGGCATGTTGGCTACAGAATAGTGTGTGACACCATATTTTTCATATGTTGGATTGTCATGTGTTGTACAATGGTCACATGTTTCAATGCATCCACCTTGGTCAATCGCAACGTCGACAATGACACTTCCTGGTTTCATGTCTTTTACCATGTCTTCTTTGACTAGTTTAGGGGCACGAGATCCTGGAATCAATACGGCTCCGATGACTAGGTCAGCAGTTTTTAAAGCTTTACGTAAATTGAATTCATTGTTGTAGATAGTATGGATGGTTCCGTTACTTACTTCATCGATGTATGCCATACGATCAGCGTTGATATCAAATACATAGACTTGTGCTCCTAATCCGCTGGCAATTCTTGCTGCATTGAATCCGACCATTCCACCTCCGACAATCACAACTTCGGCTGGTTTCACGCCTGGAACTCCTCCTAGTAGGATTCCAGTTCCTCCATTTGATTTTTGAAGGAATTGAGCTCCGATTTGTACAGACATACGTCCGGCAACTTCAGACATAGGAGTTAATAATGGTAATGTATTTCTTGAAGATAATACGGTTTCATAAGCAATGGCTGGAGTTTTGGCTTCCAATAAAGCGTTAGCAAATGCCTGATTTGCAGCAATATGAAGGTATGTAAATACGATTTGATCTTCTCGTAAGTATTTATATTCTTCAGGGGCAAATTCTTTTACTTTTACGATTAGTTCCGCTCGGGCGAAAACCTCGTCTCTATTTAAAATGATTGCACCGACATTTTCATATTCTGCATCTGTAAATCCGCTTCCGATTCCTGCATTGTTTTCAACTAAAACAGTATGTCCTTGTTGACATAGTTGGTAAGCTCCAGCAGGTGTTAGAGCTACACGGTTTTCATTGTTTAAGACTTCCTTTGGAATTCCAATGATCATATAATTCAGTCCTTTCCCGATTGATTGAAAATATTGTAACACATTTTTCATAGTTTTACATAGTTTTGCGAAAGAAATGAAAAAGTATTTTTTTTACAAAAAAGTCTAAATCTTTATTGATTTTTCTTGTTGTATTTGATATTATAAATAAGCAAACGCGGGTGTGGCGAAATTGGCAGACGCACCAGACTTAGGATCTGGCGCCTTTGGCGTGGGGGTTCGAGTCCCTTCACCCGCACCAATTTGCAAATGAAAACGAGCAGAAATGTTCGTTTTTTTTTTTTTTTTATCATTTTTTGCTTTTTTTTATATGTTTTTTAAACAACTTTCCAATTTGGTTCGTATAGGTATATAGATGGAAAGGAGGATACATACGTGAATGATATAGAACGTATTCAAAGATTGCGTTTGTTAGATAATGATTTTATGTGTGTCGTGTTTAAAGATAAAGATTGTTGTCAATTATTTCTAGAAGTGATATTGGATTGTAAAGATTTTGAAATTATTACTTTAGAAACGCAAAAAGACTTAAAGAATTTACATGGAAAATCGATATGTTTAGACATATGGATTGAAACGAACCAAAAAAAGAAAATCAATGTGGAAGTACAAAGGAATGAGAAAGGGGACATCCCAAGCAAGCTAGATATCATGCAAGCTTAATGGATATGAACGATTCTGTGACAAATGAAAAATATGAAGATTTAGAAGAAATGTATGTCATATTTATTACGGAAACGGATGTGTTGAAACAGAGTTTACCCATTTATCACGTAGAGCGTAAAGTTGTAGAAACGAATATAAATTTTAATGATGGAATGCATATTGTATGTGTAAATGCAGGCGATATGTATTATGATACATTAAGAGGACGTGTTAGACATTTTAAAGAAGATGAAAGGGGTATTCGAAGTATGTGTGAAATCTGAGATGAAGTACGCCAAGAAGGAATAGAGATTGGCGAAGAACGTGGGAAAACAGAAGAAAAGATTCAAATGACAATTAATTTATGGAAAAAAGGAATTCATGATTTAGATTTGATTCAAGAAGTATTTGGATTACCTCTTACAAAAATTAAACAAGTTTTAGAATTATAAGTAATAATCTAGAAATCTAGATATTTAATTATTGTGGTCAATCTTTGGCTACTTTTTTTATTTTTTTATTAGACATACATACAATTTTTCTTTTTGGAATATTTAAAAAAATGGAAGATAAGTGTGCCATATTCATTATGGAAATGGGTGTTATGAAGCAGAGTTTACACAACTAGCATGTAGAGCGTAAAGTTGTAGAAATGAATATAAATTTTAAGGATGAAATGTATCAGATATGTATTACGATCCATTAAGAAAATGAATTTGTAAAAATATTCTTTTTCTTAAAGGTATAAAAAAAACCAGAAAGATCTGGTTTAGTGCAAAAGTGTAGGTTCACATTCACTTTCGATATACGATTGAATGTAATCTTCAATTTGCCGAAGTGTTTCATCATCAATTACGATTTCTTCACTATCTAAGTGGACGCTAGGATCCATCATTAAACGTACTTGGGGGATTTGTTTCATGTCACTTCCAAGTTCTTTGTTTAGTTTTTTTAGTGCTTCGATAATCGGTTTTGTGATTTTTTCTAATTCATCATCATTTAACATATGTATATTATAGCAAATTTGATATGAAATTGGTTATAATTTTGTGGTAAAATGATTTTAACTTGGAGGAAGTATTGTGGACAAGAAAAATGATAAAAATCAAAAGGTAGAAAATCTTGATGAAATCGATGATTTTGCCAAAGCCCTTTTAAATAAAAAAACAGAAATGGTATTGTTTCCTGAAGATGAGGATGTAACAAGCCAATCTTTAGACCGCTCACAAAGAAAAGCAGCGGAAGAATCTATGTCTAGTGCATTGGATTTATTACGAAAAGAACGAGGACAAGTTTCCATTGAAGAGGAAGAAGAAGCCTACGTTTACGATCAAAATAAAAATTTATTTGATGAAGCAAGCTTTGAAGAAAAAGGTACATTTGAATCACTTTTTGAATCAATGGATAAAAAACAAGAAGAAAGTGTATCTGAAAAGAATACAAAGCATGCAAAACATGAAAAGTCAGATAAAAAAGATAAAAAAGATAAAAAAGATAAAAAAGAAGAAAAACAAAAGCCAATTGCGTCCGAAGTAGCAAAAAAGCACAAAAACATAAAAATGATGGTGATTGGATTTGTACTCTTAGTTTTATTATTGCTTGCTGGATATACATATAAAGTAACGGTATATGACCCAGCCCATGTCATTACAGAACAACAACAAAAATCTTATGATAAATTAGTCGAATATGCTGATGAATGGGATATGCTCTCTGATGTTGAAAAATTAGAAATCATTGATTTAGAAGACGATTATGATAGCTTAGTAGATTCACAACGTGAAAAAATTAATGCATACTTTATTGAGCAAACCGATTCTAAATTTTCAAAATTATTAAATGAAATGAAGAAGTTAAGTAAAGAACAACAAGATGAAACGAATCCAAACTATCGTGCCATCATGGATTATATGAATGGATGGAAAGATAAATCAGCTTCAGAAAAACGTAGAATTTTAAATTATGAACCTTCTTTTAATGAATTGAGTGAGTATTTAAAAGGGAAAATAAATGACCGTTGTGTACAAGAATCTGATTATGCATTTAAAACATTGTGCAAAGAACAAATGGAAATCCAAAATAAAGAAGAGGAAAAGCGAAAAGAACAAGAACGAATTGAAAGAGAAAATAAGAAAAATGAATTGCAAAGTCAAATCAATGAATTGAGTGTACAATTGAATGAACTTCAAATTTATCAAGAAAGCTTAGTGGATGATGGAACTGAAGAAATGAAAAATATCATTTTGACAAATCAACAATCCATTGCGGACGTGCAAAATAAGATTCAAAGCTTACAAAATCAAATAGCAGCCCTTGAATCATAAAAAAAATGAAGTAAAATTTGAGTATTTTATCAAATGTGATAGAATACTCATAGACGCCGACTTAGCACAGTTGGTAGTGCAACGCACTCGTAACGCGTAGGTCGTAGGTTCAAGTCCTATAGTCGGCACCATGATGAGATGAAAAAGATGCAGAATGCATCTTTTTTTAGAAGGGATAGAAAAGTGAAACAATATTTAGATGAATTAAAGGGGATGAATTCATTTGAAAAATCCATTTTATTAGCTGTGGCCAGTTTGTTTTTACCCTTTCAATATGCATCACTCGTATTAGGAATCATACTAGTCTATGCTTTGTGGAAAGGAAAATTGATACAAGCTATTCAAAAACAACCAGGAGCCATTTGGCTATATAGCTTTGTTGTTTTGGAAATACTAGTGAGTATGTTTTATCAAAATTGGATTGGACTATTGAATGCATTTGGATATTTAGGAATTGCCTTATTCGTAGCGTATTATCGAGACCATATCAATCCAAAATTGTTTCAATATATGCTTACAGAAATTATTTTTCTATCTATATTTTCGGCAATTTATGGACTGTATGAATTCAAATTGGTATCGGAGCACAGTGGATATTCCTTTTTTGATTTTAAAATTCAAGAAAAACCACAAGATCGAATCAATTCCACATTTATGAATGCCAACTTTTATGCAACCATTTGCGAATTTGTGATTGTATTTTGTTTATATAAATTTATTCGAACTTCAAAAATAAGAATGCGATGTACGTATTTGCTTATAGCAACACTTAACTTCTTGATGATACTTTTGACAGGATGCCGAACAGCCTTATTACCTTTTCTCTTTATATTTTTAGCTTTCTTCTGGTTGTGCAAAGAAAAAAGGTGGTTTGGATTTTCTGCTATTATGGAAAGCTTGGCCCTACTGGTCGTTTCTCAATTTCCAACATTGATTCCAAGGATTACAAATATGAAAACATTTGGCTCTAGGATGAAAATTTGGAAAACAGCTTTTCAAGCCATTCCTATGCATCCTATGTTAGGACAAGGACCTCAAACATATGGATTTGTATATAAATCGTTACATGGCCATAAAGCACCACATGCTCATAACATTTATATCGACTCTATCTTATCTTTCGGTTGGATAGGGACATTGATTGGAATCGGATACTTTCTTTCTCTCTGGAAAGAAATTCGTCAATATAAAATGTATAAATCCGACCCATATGTATTTCCAATGATTGTATGTTTTATAATCATTGCCCTAGTTCATGGACTTTTGGATTGTACATTAAATTTTGTCGCAACAGGGATCATCTTTATGATCATTTTGAACAGTTGCAGTCAGTTTAAAAATTCTATATAATGAATGAAAGACAGACAGTGAAAGGATAAACTATGAAATTTATTTTTTCTTTTGTCTGCTTTTTTTTACCCTTAATGCCGATAACAGAAGCAAATAGTTAAGAACTTTCTTTTTATCCGTCCCGTATGCAAAGTTATATGTGGCAACAAGAACAAATGTTACAAGGACAATATCAAACGGTGCAAGAAGCTATCCGAATTATTCAACAAGATGCTAAACCCATCCAAAAACAATATTTTTCTTTACAAATACACCGTATGTAAAATCATCAATATCAAGACACTCAACGCATTCAAGTATACAATCGTTTGTTTCAACAATACAAGAAAATGGAAGTTAGACTTTTGCAAATGCAAAACATCCTACATAAACAAGAAGAAAAGTTAAATCATGTGCAAAAGTTCCCAAAAAAATTGGCACAAGTACAGTCGGATATTTTTCAAAAACAAAAAGAATTTCAAGAATTTAAAAAGGACGGAAGTCCAAAAAATCCGATAAAAGGTCATCACAATTTACCAATCTATGGTAGTATGAAAGCTGAACCTCATATAGCCACTTTTTCTTGTCTGGCCAATATAGATTATTCCATTACACAAGCGAGTGAAACATGGAATATACCTTTATTGGACGCATATATATGCCGGAACTTGGCAATATCCACAAGGAGGTTTGCATTTAGGCGTCGATTTTGCGACACCTTTATTTCAGGAAGTGCTTGCACCAGCTAATGGGATTATTTTATATGCCGATGCACCCGTATCATCCAACGAAGGATATTTAAACAATTGGTCAGGATGGCCTCAAGAAGCGGGTAATTCTATCTGTATGGTATGTGCAATACAAGAAGAATTATATATTGTTTTTTTGCTCATTTGTCCGATCAAATCTATGTGGACTCTGGTTAAGAAGTCCATCAAGGTGCTGTCCTTGCACTAAGTGGAAATAGTGGCAATAGTTCAGGACCACATACACATGTGGAAGTGTTACAAAGTCAAGTTTTCTTACAAGAACTTGTCGATTATTTTATAGATACAGCAGATTTCAGTTTTCAAAATGGATGGAATCAAGCTTCAACATGTTCTCCTTATGCATGTCGCATACGTCCAGAAACTGTATTTTAGAAAGGAATTTATGAACTCTCAATTTTTACAACGAATTCAATCGTATATCCCGAATGAATATGATGATTTTATTCAATCTTTAAATACCCCCTTATATAAAGGTGTACGTAGAAATCCTAAAAAAATGTCACAAGCCGAATTCGATGAAAGTTTTCCCAATGTAAAACCATCTCCTTTTTCAAAAGACTCGTATTATATTGAAAAATCAATTGGAAATCATCCATATCACATTTGCGGAGGCTTATATATGCAAGAGCCAAGTGCTTCGAGTGCCGTAACCATTTTAGACGTACAAGAAGACGATTATGTACTTGATTTATGTGCGGCTCCTGGATCAAAATCAACACAAATTGCGAAAGCGTTAAAATCAGGATTTTTATTATCCAACGAATATGAATCCAAGCGTGCCCAAATTTTACTGTCCAATATGGAACGAATGGGTGTTAGTAATTTTTCAATCACAAATATGGATACAAAAGTATTATGTAAACAGCTTCCAGCCTGTTTTGATAAAATTTTAGTTGATGCGCCATGTTCTGGAGAAGGTATGATGAAAAAGCACGATGCAGCCAGTGAAAAATGGTCTATGGAAAATATTGAATTGTGTGCAAGTCGACAAAAGGAAATTTTAGCCAATGCACATGGTTCTTTGAAAAAAGATGGAATTTTAGTCTATTCGACATGTACATATGCGAAAGAAGAAAATGAAGAAGTAGTCGCATGGTTTTTAAATCAGTTTGAAGATATGGAATTAGTAAATATCGATGTCGACTTTGGACGTCCAGGATTGGATACACCAGGAATGGATGCAAGCAAAGTATGTCGTATTTTTCCTATGGATCAAGGAGAAGGACATTTTATTGCGAAATTTAAAAAAATAGAAGGAACACATGCAAAACTTCCTACATTAAATTCGAGTAAAATTGATTTATGTGTGAGTCAATTCTTAAAAGAACAAGTTGAAAATCCGATGTCTTATTTTTATGTAGAAAAAGGAAAAGATGTAAGTAAAGTCTTTATGATGAATCAGCCATTTCTTAAATTTAAAAAAGGGAATGTTGTTCGTCAAGGTGTATATGTAGGAAATGTAATTAAATCTCGATTTGAACCAGCCCATGCATTTTACATGAATGCAGATTTGGTGTATAAAAAGATAGTAAATTGTACGATAGATCAAATGGATGCGATTATGCATGGATTGGAGCTAGGCGTACATTGCAATCGAGGATATGTGGCATTTTGTTTTGAAAGACATCCGTTCGGTTTTGGAAAAAGTGATGGAAATCGTATCACAAATAAGATTCCGAAAGGATTACGACTATTGCCAAATTCTCATGTTTTGGAGGTAAAAAATGGCAACCAATAAAAATTCGATTAAGTATTTACAACTGATTTTAGGAAGTGTTTTATTTGCTGGTGCGATTCATTATTTTGTAGCACCCGTACAAATCAATGCGGGAGGTATTGTAGGAGTCGCACAAATTTTAAATTATATTTTGCCAATTCATGGAAATTTAACCGGGATTATTAACTTATTAATCAATATTCCCTTGTTTATTTTAGCCATTCGAGAAATTTCAAGAGATTTTTGTTGTAAAACGGCATTGAGTATTTTGATTCAAATGATTGTATTATCGTTTCTTCCTGATATGAATGAACCGATTATGCCTGATATATTGTCCAATTGTATGATTGGAGCTGTATTAGGAGGAATTGGAGTGGGTTTTTGTTTGACAGCCAGTGGTTCAGCAGGAGGTTCGGATATTCTTGGTGTATATTTGACGAAGAAAAAGCCTGGCTTTTCTGTTGGAAAATTGAATTATGTATTAAACTTTTTTGTTTTGGGAACTTCGGCCATATTGTTTGATTTTCAAATTGCTTTGTATTCGATTATTTTTATTGTGATTATGTATTATGTAAGTGATCAAGTACACTATCAAAATATTAATCTTTTAGTGACAGTGATTACGCAAAGCAAAGAGGCAAAAAAGGAAATTATGAGCCAATTAGGACGAGGTGTTACGTATTGGCAAGGTAAGGGAGCTTATGCAGAATCGGAACAAGAAATTTTAATGTGTTGCATAAGTAAGTATGAAGCCCGAACGATTAAAAAAATTGTAAATTCGGTAGATCCTAGGGCCTTTGTGATTTTAACTGAATCGAATCCGGTGCAAGGAAATTTTGAAAAACGTTTGTAGTTTTTAGTATATATTGCGCTTTCATTGTGGCAAAGTGATATACTATAAATAGATGGAGGATTATAAATCATGATTATTCAAAGTAAAAGAGTATGGGTGATTAATACTTGGTTAGATTGCCAAATCGAAATGATCGATGGTAAAATTGCTAACATTTACCCATATGGTACAAAAGAAGTAGATGAAGATTATGGAAATTTACGAATTATTCCTGGTTTGATTGATGTGCACACACATGGTGCATATGGTTGGGATACAAATGATGCGACACCAGAAGGTTTGCGTACATGGATGAAAAACATCGTAAAAGAAGGTGTTACTGGTATTTGTCCAACAACAATCACTCAAAGTGAACAAGTTTTAACAGCAGCGGTTGCCAATGTAGCAAAAGTTGTTGAAGAAGGATACGAAGGAGCCGAAATTCTAGGGATTCACTTCGAAGGTCCTTACTTAGACCAAGTGTACAAAGGAGCACAACCAGAACAATTTTGTGTAAAAGCCGATGTAGAACAAATGAAACGTTATTTGGCTGCAAGTAACAATTTAATTAAAATCGTTACAATGGCTACAGAACACGATGACAATTTTGAATTGACTCATTTCTTAGCACAACAAGGTATTGTTGTTTCTCAAGGTCACTCAGGAGCTACATATGACCAAGCCGTATTGGGAATTGCTCATGGGGCTAAGAGTATGACTCACGTATACAATGGTATGACTAAATTCCACCACCGTGATCCAGGTTTAGTGGGTGCTGCTTTCCGTTTCCGTGATGTATATGGAGAATTGATTTGTGATGGTAACCACTCAACATATGCAGCCATCAATGATTTCTTTACAGCAAAAGGACCTAACTATGGAGTTATGATTACAGACTCTTTAATGGTTAAATCTTTACCTGTAGGAACAAAAGTATTATTTGGTGGAAACGAAATCGAATTGTACCCAGATGGTTCAGCTCACTTAACTTCAACAGGAGGACTTTCTGGTTCTACATTAAATATGAACCGTGGTCTAGAAATTACATATGAAAAAGCAGGTGTTCCTTGGCAAACGGCCATCAATGCTTGTACAATCAACCCAGCTCGTATGATTGGTGTAGATGATCGTAAAGGTAGCATTGTAGTAGGAAAAGATGCAGACTTAGTTGTATTGAATGATGACTATTCTGTAGAAATGACTTACACAATGGGTAAAAAAGCATTTTAAATGAGAAGGACCTGCGGGTCCTTTTTTTTAGAGAATATGAAAAAAAGAAAAATTAAAACAAGCCGATTGGTCGTGCTGATAGGTTTCATTATTTTGACTGTATCGATGTGTGTATATCTAATAAAAATGTCTTTTTTATTCGTAGGAGATGTTTCTTTGATACAACCTGAAGTGAAAGAAGAGAAGATTGCTTGTATTGGTGATAGCATTACTTATGGAAATGGTGTTTGGCAAACAAGAGAATCTCACGCTTGGTCTTTTCTGTTGGAAAACATGCTGCCTAAATCGTATACGATTCATAATTTAGGAATTTCTGGAGCGACTTTACAAGCTGAAGGAAATAATCCATATACGGCGAGTGAACAATGGCAATATGCTATATCGCATCCGCATAGCATATATATTGTGATGTTAGGAACCAATGATACTAAGCCAATCAATTGGAATGAAGAAAGATATGCCAAACAACTAGATGACATGATTGAGATATTGTTGCATTTGGAATGGAAGCCTAAAGTAATTATGATGCTTCCTTCTCGAATTTTTATCAATCCGAGTACGGGGGAAACAGTGAATGGAATGAGTAATGATGTTCTTGTAGAAAAAGTACATCCAATCATTCGTAAGGTAGCTAAAAAACATGGATTAAAGATGGTTGATTTATATGCCATTACGAAAGATCATCCGGAATATTTTGAGGATGGAGTGCATCCAGGCCAGATTGGTAATCAAAAAATGGCCGAATGTATTTATGAAAAATTACAATAGAGTGGAGACAAGAGTATGAGTCAAGAAATTCAACAATTTAAAAAAATTATTCAAGAAAGTAAACGGATTGTCTTCTTTGGTGGAGCGGGCGTTTCAACAGAAAGCAATATTCCAGATTTTCGCAGTGATCAAGGGCTTTATAAAAAAAAATATCCATATCCAGCCGAAGTCATGTTGTCTCATTCCTTTTATGAACAAAATACGCAGGAATTTTATGACTTCTATTGGAATCAGATGATTTATCCGGAAGCCAAACCCAATGCGGCCCATAAAGTGTTAGCTAAGTGGGAACAAGAAGGCAAACTTTCTGCGATTGTTACACAAAACATTGATGGGTTACATCAGTTGGCTGGATCTAAAAAAGTATATGAATTGCATGGTTCTGTGCTTCGTAATTTTTGTACAGGGTGTGGACATACGTTTACTTTGCAAGAGACAATGGATTGCAGAAACGAAGATGGAATTCCCATTTGTCCATATTGTCATCAAATTATTAAACCTGATGTAGTTTTATATGAAGAAGGATTGGATGAAAATGTATTGTATGGGGCCATTCACGAAATAGAGAGGGCAGATTGTTTGATTGTGGCTGGAACAAGTCTTGTCGTGTATCCTGCAGCTGGACTTTTACAATATTTTCGAGGTAAAAATCTCGTTTTGATCAATCGGGATGCGACTAAAATGGATTCGAAGGCAAATTTAGTCATTCACGATTCAGTTGGAAAAGTTTTAGAGGAAGTAAATAGGGGGTAAAACTCCTATTTTTTTTGCTTTATGAAAATATTTACATTTTGTTTACATTTTTTACAGAAAATGTTTGCAAAAACGGTGAAAGGTGTATATAATACGGATAAACATGTTCACAGAACGAACACAGGAGGAAATGATTATGAATAAAGCCTTATCGTTAGCTTGTGTAACTGCTTTAACCGTATCTCTTGTTGGATGTGGTGGCAAGGATTCAGGCGATAGAACCGGTAACTATGTTAACCTAGCAAAAGAAAATGATGTTATTTCGATGAACTCGATGTATGCAACAGATGGTATGTCATTAGAAATGATTGCAGCAACAATCGACGGATTGGTAACCATGGACAAAGATGGTGTGGCTGTTCCAGCGATTGCAGAAAGTTATACAGTCAGCGATGATGGTTTGACATACACATTTAACTTACGTGATGCCAAATGGTCAAATGATGAACCTGTTACAGCGGACGATTTCGTATTTGCATGGAATTATACGATTCGAAATCCAAAAGCTGAATATGCATACTTATTCACAGACGATGGAGCTTGTGTGAAAAACGCAAATGAAATCTTTAGCGATGGTTCAGATGCAGAATTAGGTGTGAGCGCAAAAGATGAAAAAACATTGGTTGTAGAATTATCTAAGAAATGTCCATATTTTGTAAGTTTGATGACTTTCCCAGTTTTCTATCCAGTGAATGAAAAATTCTTTAATGAAGCTGGAGAAAAATATGCAACAACTCCAGATTACTTATTAGCTTGTGGTCCTTACCAATTGATGGATTGGAGACAAGGCAAATCATTAACTTTAGATAAGAACCAAAAATACTGGGATGCCAATGCAGTTCAAGTAGATGGAATCAACGTAAATATTATTGCAGAAGCAAGTACGGCTGCATTAGATTTCGAAAGTGGAAATACAGATTTTGCAAAATTGAATTCAACATTGGTTGATAAATATAAAGATGCAAAAGAATACCAATCATTCCTTGAAGGATACTTATGGTACTTACAATACAACTTCGCAAATGAAGATCTTCAAAATGTAAATGTACGTAAAGCGATTGGTGCTGTGATTGACCGTCAAGATTTAGTAGAAAACGTATTAAAAGACGGTTCAATTGCGAAGGGTGGATTTGTTCCAACTGCATTTACTACAGGTCCAGATGGTAAAGACTATGCAGAAACAGGTAAAGAATACTACACTTCATATGGTAAAGATGCTTTGAAAGAAGCTCAAAAATACTGGGATTTAGCGAAAAAAGAATTAGGTAAGGATGAAATTACAATTAAATTGATGTACGAACCAGCCGATCCAGCAAAACCTGCCGCTGAATTTATTCAAGCGCAACTACAACAATTGGATGGTTTAAATGTAGAAATGGTTTCTCAAGAAAAGAACAGTCGTATTGAAAAACAAAAACAAGGTGACTTCGATGTTTGTTTAACTCGTTGGGGACCAGACTATGCAGACCCTACAACATACTTGAACTTAATGGTTACAGGAAATGCATACAACTATGGTAACTACTCAAATCCTGAATACGATGCATTGATGCAACAAGCGGCAGATGCTGCTACAGACCAAGAACGTTGGGACTTATTGCACGCTGCAGAAGACAAATTGATGGAAGATTCTCCAGTTGTTGGATTGTTCCAAGTTGGTGGAGCTACATTAGTTAAAGATGGAGTGACAGGAATTGAAAGTCACGCATTTGGTGTTCCATATATTTACAGAAATTTAAAAGTAGAATAAATAAATACAATAAAGGAGCTGTAAGATGAGCTTACAGCCCCTTATTTATTTAAAGGAAGGGAGTTTCGTTATGGATAAGTCCACGTTGAAATATATACTTAAAAGAATTTTAATTTCAATCGCAACACTGTTTGTGATTGTATTCGTACTGTTTATGTTGATGAAATTAATGCCAGGTACGCCATTTAATGATGAAAAGTTGACGGCCGCTCAAAAGGCAGCTATTTATTCAGCATATGGATTAGATAAACCATTGCTTCAACAGTTTTTTATTTATGTAAAAAACATGTTGCATGGTGATTTTGGAATTTCTTTTGCGATTCAAAGAGAAGTTCCAGTTGCAGATATCGTTGCGGATCGTATGGTTATTTCTTTCATGTTAGGAATTGGTGCAGTTGTGATTGGTACAATTGTTGGAATTATATTAGGAATTGTTGCTGCATTAAATCGGAATACATTTTGGGATACATTTGCCACAGTATTATCAGTGATTGGTGTTTCCATTCCTTCTTTTGTATTCTGTTTATTGTTGTTGATTTTGTTTGGAGTCAAGATTCCAGTGTTCCCGGTTTTATACAATATGAATAAGCCGATTGTTTCTAGTATTATTCCAATGATTGCCTTGTCAATGGGAGTTATTGCCAATGTGGCACGTTTTACTAGAACAGAAATGATTGAAGTTCTTCAAAGTGAATACATTCTTTTAGCACAAGCCAAAGGAATTAGTCGTAAGCATTTGATTTTACACCATGCTTTAAGAAATTGTTTGATTCCGGTTGTAACTGTATTAGGACCGATTATTGTTGGTTTAATGACAGGAAGTATGGTTATTGAAAAAATTTGTGGAATTCCAGGATTAGGATCCTTGCTTGTAAAGGCGATCGAATTGCGTGATTACAACGTTATTTTGGCCGTTTCATTCTTATATTCCATTTTATACATTGTGGTTATGTTAGTCATCGATGTCTTATATGGAATTATTGATCCAAGAATTCGTTTAGGAAAAGGAGGAGATGCATAATGTCTGTTGTAGTAAAAACAAAAGAAGATTTAGATGAATACTTAAAAGAGTATACGATTGCTGAAGATGATTTCGAACTGATTGATTCTCCATCTCGTTTTGATCATGATGAAGTGGCTCCTGCTTCTAGCTTTATGAAAGATGTTTGGAAACGTTTTAAATCTAATCGAGGAGCTTTAATTGGTGGTTCGATTATTTTATTATTTATCATTGTTTCATTTTTAGCACCGATGCTTTCACAATATACATTTGATGCGGTAGATACAGCCCAACAAAGTATGTCTCCTAAGATTCCAGGATTGACTTGGTTACCAATCTTTAATGGAGAAAGTGGAATTCGTCAATATGTTGGTGAATTTGCAAATACATTCCACTTCTTTGGTACGGACGTATTAGGACGTGACTTATGGGTTCGTTGTTGGGAAGGTTGCCGTATTTCCTTATTCGTTGCAGGAACGGCCGTGTTAGTTAACGTATTTATTGGGATTTTATATGGAATGATTTCAGGATACTTTGGGGGCGTTGTCGATTCGGTCATGCAACGTTTTCAAGAAATTGTAAACTCGATTCCAACTTTGGTTATTTTGACTTTGTTGCTTTTGATTATGAAACCAGGTCTATATACGATTATTGTAGCTCTGATTTTAACAGAATGGATTGGAATGGCTCGTATTACGCGTGCACAAGTTTTAAAAATTAAAGAACAAGAATTTATTTTAGCATCGAAAACATTGGGAGCGAATGGATTCTTCATTATTTTCAAACAAGTGTTACCGAACATTTTTGGTCAAATTATCATTATGGCAATGTTCTCGATTCCAAATGCGATTTTCTATGAAGCCTTCTTGGCTATGGTTGGATTGGGAATTCCAGCTCCTCAAGCTTCATTAGGATCGTTGATCAATGATGGGTTTAAAACGATTTTGATTACTCCATATCAAGTAATCATTCCTGTTATTATTTTAGGTATTTTGATGCTTTCATTTAACTTATTGGCAGATGGTCTTCGTGATGCGTTTGACCCTAAGATGAAAGATATGTAGGAGGTAGTTTCATGGCAAAGAAAAGAGAAATGATTTTAAAAATTCGTGATTTGGACATCTCCTTCAAGACGGATAATGGAGTTGTAAAAGCAGTTCGTGGAATGGATTTAAACTTACACCGTGGAGAAACAATTGCGATTGTAGGAGAATCTGGTTCTGGTAAGTCTGTAACCACAAAGGCGATTATGGGGATTTTAGCTTCGAATGGTACGATTAATAATGGTACGATTGATTATACATATTATGATTTTAAAGGGGATCGTTTTAAAGAGGCTCAAGAAATGGCTAAAAATGGACGAATTGATCCAGAGTGGGTTCGTCCAGATGAAATGAAGACGGTAGATATTACCAAATTGGATCAAAAATTTATTCAAAAGGAAATTCGAGGGCGTCGTATTGCGATGGTTTTCCAAGATCCTATGACTTCGTTAGATCCTACGATGACAATTGGAAAACAAGTGATGGAAGCGATGCTTTTCCACTACAATACACCGAAGGAAGAAGCTTGGAAAAAAGCGGTTGAACTGCTTGAATTGGTTGGGATTACCAATCCAGAAAAGCGTATGAAAAGTTATCCGCACCAACTTTCTGGTGGGATGAGACAAAGGGTCGTGATTGCGATTGCTTTATCTTGTGATCCGGAAATCTTAATTTGTGATGAGCCAACAACCGCATTGGATGTTACCATCCAAGCTAAGATTTTAGAGTTGATTAAAGATATTCAAGAAAAGAAAGGATTGTCTGTTATTTATATTACGCACGACTTAGGAGTTGTTGCCAAAGTTGCCGATTATGTCAATGTTATGTATGCGGGTCGTATTATAGAAAATGGTACGGTGAATGATATTTTCTATGAGCCGATGCATCCGTATACTTGGGGTCTTTTGGCTTCTATGCCTGATATGGAATCGACGGATGATGAATTGTTTACGATTCCAGGTACGCCACCGAACTTATTGTATGACATTCCTGGAGATGCGTTTGCTCCAAGAAACCGTTATGCTTTAAATATTGATGAAAAGATTGCTCCGCCTATGTTTAAGGTGAGCAAAACGCATCGTGTGGCTACGTGGCTTGCAGCGCCCCAAGCGCCAAAAGTAGAGATGACACCTTCTCTAAAGAAGCGTATTGAACGTATGAAAAAGGAGGCAAACCTATAATGGAACCGATTCTTGAAGTTAAAAATTTAAAACAATATTTTAAAGTGAGTCGTAAATTTTCGGTAAAGGCCGTGGATGGAATTTCTTTTCATATCAATCCGGGAGAAACGTATGGGTTGGTAGGTGAGTCTGGTTCTGGAAAATCGACGACAGGACGTTCAATTATTCGTCTATATACGCCTACAGAAGGAGAAATCAACTTCTGTGGTCATGATATTTCTGGAAAGATGTCTAAGGAAGACAGTCGATTCTTGCATACGAATATGCAGATGATTTTCCAAGATCCAATGGCTTGTTTAAATCCTCGTGAAAAAGTTTTGGATATTATTGCGGAAGGGCTGGATATTCACCATTTATATTCTTCACAAGAAGAAAGAACCCAAAAAGTATATGATATGTTAGAGCTTGTGGGTCTTTCAAGTGAGCATGCTAACCGGTATCCTCACCAATTCTCTGGAGGACAACGACAACGTATTGGGATTGCTCGTGCTTTAGTTATGAATCCGAAGTTAATCATTGCGGATGAAGCGATTTCAGCTTTGGACGTTTCGATTCAAGCACAAGTTGTAAACTTGATGAAGAAGATTCAAAAAGAAACGAATACGGCTTTCTTATTTATTGCTCATGACTTAAGTATGGTGAAATATATTTCAGATCGTATTGGTGTGCTTCACTTGGGTCATTTAGTGGAAACGGGAACGACAGAGGAGATTTTTAAAAATCCAATTCATCCATACACTCGTTCTTTACTTTCAGCGAACCCTGAGCCAAATCCGATTGTAGAAAAACAAAGAAATGCTTTCACATACGATTATGCATCGAGTGGAATTGATTATGCTAAAGGTAGTGAACATCATGTGGGTGGAGACCATTATGTATTAGGTACAGATGAGGAAGTTAATGCTTGGATGGAAGAAGTTAAATAAGATAAAAGTAAAGCAAGATTGAGAAAATAGAAATGAATAATAAAATGCGATTCTATGTATAGTGTAGAATCGCATTTTTTGAGTTTTTGATATAAAAAAAGTTTGATAAAAATTGGATTGGGACTTTGAGGAAGTCATTTTTATCAAACTAGTTCCTATTTTAAAGTATAATTTTTTATAAAGAAAGAAGAATTGGGAAAATGTATAAGTTCTCCAAAATTCTGCTTGTTATTGAAAAATGGCGGAGAGTAAGAGATTCGAACTCTTGGTAGCTTTCACTACACAGCCTTTCCAAGACTGCACCTTAAGCCGCTCGGACAACTCTCCGTATACGGATATAGTTTACCTAAAAAAAAGGAGAATTTCAAGAATTCTCCAAAATTTTAAAGTCTAGGTTTTCAAAGATTTGTTTTGTTTCTTTTTGGGATGTTGTGTATGTGAGCATAATGCCGGTGTGACTTCCTTTTATGTATAAGACATAGATGTAATTGTTGTCGACTTTACATAAAAAATAAGGATTTCCTTGTTTGGTATCTTCTTCAATGACTTTGACTTGTTCTTTTTCATTTAGTAAGCTTTGATATGTTTCTTCAGGAAGAAAGAGTCCTTCGGCAATTTTTTGACTTTGTTGATTATGGATGAGAAAGTTATCTTTGTCAGTTTTTTAAATCGTAATCTTTTTGAATGCTGACTTCAATTTGGTCTTGTGTGCTGATGTCAAAGGTTAAAGATTTTGTTGTGGTACATCCGAAAAATAGAAAACAAAAGCAGATGAAAAATAATTTTTTTAACATAATTCTCCTAGCTCTGTCTGTCTTTTCTTATTGTATCAGAAATTGTGTGAAAATGTAGAGCATAGGCTAGATAGCTTGCATTTTAATACGTTTATAGATAAAATTATTGCATGCCAACATGGAATTTTTTTTCTTTAGCTGCATACAATATTCGTCGGACGATGGAGTTGGATCCTGCTGCTAAATCAAAAATGGAAGTATTGATGATTTATCCGCATATAAAAGCTTTGGCCTATTATCGAATTTCTCATTCGTTATGGAAAAGGGGTCATCGTTTTTGTGCGAGAAGACTTTCGAATAAGGCTCGTAGAAAGACGGGGATTGAAATTCATCCGGGAGCTCAAATTGGAAAAGGTTTGGTCATCGACCATGGTATGGGTGTAGTAATCGGAGAAACGGCGATTGTAGGCGATGATTGTCAATTGTATCATGGCGTTACATTAGGGGGCCGTGGCGAATGTGATGTTAAAAGACATCCGACTTTAGAAGATGGTGTTTACATTGGGGCGGGTGCAAAAATTTTAGGAAATATCACATTGCATAAGAATTGTAAAGTAGGAGCGAATGCGGTTGTGCTGGTCGATGTACCAGAAAATGCAACGGCAGTAGGGCTTCCTGCTCACATTATAGAAAGAAGTAAGTAGGAGTATATATGTGGAAGTATAAATGTAAATCACAATTTATTTCATTGACTGTAGCGTTTTTAGTTGGTGTCGGTTTAATGTTTTTTACATTAAGTAACGATGCTGTGTTAACGAGTGGTATTTTGCCAAAAGAAGCGTTGGTATTTATTCAAGAATATCCAATTGCAATGTATTTATCTGGTGGATTTGTGGTTGCTGGAATTGTTAATGTGTTATTGGTTGGTCAACTGGTAATTAATCAATTTCGAGTGAGTCCATTTTTGATCTTTTTATTTTTGATGGCTTTACCAGATTTAATTTTGTTTATCGGTGTTCTTTTAGTCATTCCTATGTATATTTTAAGCATTTATGGAATGATTTCATTAAAGACGGCATATACGACACAAATGAAATCTAGAAATTTAAGCAACGATGAGGAATTGGTTCGTATTTATTCGATTCATCATAAATTGGATGAAAGTTACAAAGAGATGGGAATGCAAATTCGTAAAAATGTAAATAAAGTTACTTTAATTTATGTATTAGGAATTGTGGCTTTGTTCTTTGTGATGTTGTTAGTCAACAATTTATGGTTAGTTATGGGATTGTTGTTCTTCTACATGATGGCTTTTAACTATTTATTGCGATACCGGGCTTCTTTATTTACGCCTATTGCTTCTTTATTATATGAAAAATGTGATCCGGAAGCTTGTGCTTCGGCCATCATTTATTATTCAACAAGTCGTAAAAAAATCAAATTAACACAACAAACGTTATTGGCACAATGTTTGTTGTATATGAATGATCCACAATTGGCACAGGATGTTTTGATTTCTTATCCTAAAAAAGATCCTTCAAGTATTTTGACATATTGGTCATTGATTTCGTATTCGAGTTATTTATTAAAAGATGAAGATGCTCTTGTTCGTGCTAAAGAAGAAGCGAGCAAGGTGAAAATGCATTTTGGTCAAACGGGTGTTTTTATTCGTTCGGAAGAATTGGCTTCGATTGAAAATAAAATCCACTTGATGGATGGGGATTTCAACGAAAGCAAAAAATTCTATTTAAATGCTTTGCAGAAGGCTGTATTCCCATTCCAACAAGTGGATGCGAGTTATTATATTGCTTTGATTAGTTTTGTGCAAGAAGATTATAGTTTAGCGCAAATGTATTTTGAAAAAGTCGTTCAATTGGGAAATAAAATGTATTTTGTAGAAAATGCAAAAGCGTATTTAAATAAAATTGAGCGTATGAACTTACAAAATGAAGCGGAATACGAAGGTTGCTAGAACGGCATTAACACCAATCGAATAGATGATTTCGCACAGGGCGTTTACATGTCCGGCGGTAGCTAATGTTGTAAAACAAATCAAAAATACAAATTGTAAAATAGATAAGAGAGTTTTTATTTCTGAGTAAATAAAGCTCTCTTTTTTTGTGTTTATATAAATCCATTCTAGGCTGAATCCGATGGTGCATACGATTGCTATCCATACGTGGGCATCGTTGATCCAGCCGGGAAGATGGCTTCCATAGGGGATACAACAAGAAAGAACCCATCCAGAACAAAGTAAAAAGTGCAATGGTAGTGAGTGCGAGATATGATACTGTTTCCAAATTTGGATGGAGAAGGTAAATAAGCCTATGGCTGTAGAAAAAGCCCAGGCAATCAAATAATAGGGGTGATGCATCGCATTACCTACATGGGTCATATTGTCATAGAAAATATCAATCCAATATAGAGAAATAAGGTTTAAAAGGGGATTGATTACGTAAGCATACAATAAAAATACATATTTCATGGATAAATAGTAACAAATTTTGCGCATTTTTGAAATTCGTTCGTATAAGATAATAGGACTTATTAGAAAAGGGGTTTATATGAGAGAGTTAATTGAACCAATTGAACAAACGCCAACGATGTTACGTTTTCGTTTAAAAGATATGCAGATTTTAGATTTGCAGATGATCCGTTTGATGGCGAATGATTGCTTATGTTTGCCTTGTTTGATTGAAGATGAAGAAAAGGGAATTTTGATGTATACACACGATCATTTTGTTCCTCTATCTTATTTTTTAGAACAGTATTCTTTTGAACGAGAAGAGGGATACTTGTTTTTCAAACAACTATTTTCTGATGCCATTTGTTCCAATCGAAATAAGCCTGTCTTATTGTATTCAGAATATGTAGTGCGACAAGAAGTCGCATAATGAATTGCTGATAATCAGCACCCTATCCATTTGGGGTGATCCTACCACAATCTGCGTGAATGGTAACATTCGGGTGGAAAGCTTGTGGGACAATACGGAAAATCTGATAGCCTAAATCGGACGTACTGTTAGGATAAGAGTGCTATGACGAACGTAAAGTGAATCATCGTAAGAGTCGTTACAGGGAATAAGTGAAATAAGGCTGATACACTTACACCAAAAAGGTGCGGCGGTGGTCACGGTGGCTTTCTCAACGCCGTAACAAATGGACACAGTCCTCCCGGCTCAAAGATGGCGTCTAAGGTACTTACAATTATTTATTATGCGGAACTTGGTAAGCCCTATGTGTTCCTTATTTAAGGTGTTGAACCCATAAGGGAAATAAATGACACAGAGGGTAAAGGAATTGGATAAAAAGCGAATGGCTCTGCTGTAATGGCGGAGCATAGGGGTTCAAAATTTGCCCCGACCTGAAAGGGTGCAGACTTATCCTATGGTATTTTATGACAAAGAATGGAGGTAAATCTATGAACGGTAATAATTCAACGACGGAAACAATAGTTTCTGAGAGATTATCGGACAGCAGACTGCTTGCCATGCAATGGAAAACCATTGACTGGAAGAAAGCGGAACATGAAGTTAATAGGCTTCAAGTCAGGATTGTCAAGGCAACTCAAGAAAAGAAATGGAACGCAGTGAAACGGCTTCAATATCTATTGACACACTCGTTCTATGCAAGAGCACTCGCCGTAAGGCGTGTGACCACGAACAAAGGAAAGAAAACCGCAGGTGTGGGTCTACTCCTGCGATGAAAATGAGGGCTGTCCTATCTCTGACAGACAAAGGCTACAAAGCAAAACCGTTAAGACGTGTCTATATCGAAAAGAAAGATAAAAGAAAGAAACGTCCGCTTGGAATTCCAACCATGTATGCCAGAGCAATGCAGGCGTTATATGCTCTGGCATTAGAACCAGTGGCAGAAACAACCGCCGATACGAAATCATTCGGTTTCCGAAAAGGCGTTGCTGTCAGGATGCATGTGAATATATCTTTACGGCACTGTCACGCAAAGTATCGCCTGAATGGGTTTTAGAGGGCGATATTAAAGGCTGTTTTGATAATATCAGCCACGACTGGATAATGGAAAATATTCCTATGGACAAATCCGTACTGAAACAATTCCTGAAAGTAGGATTCGTTTTCAAAGGAGAACTGTTCCCGACAGAGGAGGGTACTCCACAGGGCGGCGTTATATCGCCGGTTCTTGCAAACATTGTGTTAGACGGCATGCAGAAAGTATTATCAGACAGATTCCATACAAACAGACTTGGAAGAGTTGATCTTCGGTTCAAGAACGCCCATAAGGTCAATCTGGTACGTTACGCCGATGATTTTATTGTCACAGCGGCAACGAAGGAAATCGCCCTAGAAGCAAAAGAACTGATAAAGGATTTCCTGAAAACAAGAGGTCTGGAATTGTCTGACGAGAAAACAGTAGTCACTTACATCAAAAACGGATTCGATATGTTAGGCTGGATATTCCGAAAATGGGAAGGAAAGCTGATTGTGAAGCCGTCGAAGAAATCAGTACAGGAAATCGTGCGGAACTTATCCGACACGATACTAAAACGTGGAAAAGCATGGAACCAGGAAGTGTTGATTATGAAGCTAAACCAGCAAATCCGAGGATGGACGAATTATCACCAGTCCGTATGTGCAAGTGAAGCATTTGCTCACTTGGATTATATTCTCTATGAATTATTGTGGAGATGGGCGAAAAGACGGCATCCGAAGAAAGGACAATGGCGGATTTCTACGAAGTACTGGCACCGCAGAGGAAATCAAAACTGGGTATTCTCTACGGATACAAAAGAGCTGATACGGGTAGATCACACGCCGATTGTCCGACACATAAAAGTAAGAGAAACAGCCAATCCGTTCCTTGATACGGAATATTTCAAAGAACGTAAATTCAATCAGGGAATGAAGAAACTTTCAGGACGTTTCAAACTAATCTGGAAAAATTAGGGTGGCTGTTGTTATCACTGTGGAATGCCATTGGACATTTCGAACGAGAGGGAAATCTTCTTCAAAGTTCCGAAGTCATGTGGCGGAAAAAATGAAGTGGCAAACATGGCGTATGTTCATGCTGACTGCCAAAGAATCTATCTTGAGAGCCGCTCGAAAGAGTGATAAAATGCTTGAGCCGTATGAGTGGAAACGCTCACGTACGGTTCTTAGGCGAGAACGGGCGAGTAATCGCCCCGACTTAGCCGACTATGTATCGACGTATGGTGATTCGTTTCGATTTGTGGTATTGACCATTCAGGTGTAATATTGGATGTTTCAACAAGATGTATGTAGAACTTGGATTGATTGGTATCGTATGCATAAAATTTTATTCAGTATCGGAATAAGTCTTTGTTTGATTCCTTTTTGTTTACAGACGATCAATCAATATAAAATGAATGCGAAAATTGAATCAATGCAAGAAACAATTCATGAAGAGAACGCATCCCAAAAAATATTTCAAGATGCAAGAGAATACAATGCGCAATTATCGACTCGTACGGATTATGAACAACAATTAAATCCATTGCACAATGGATACATGGCAACGATTCAAATCGATAAAATTCATGTTCGTTTACCTATTTATCACTATAGCGATGAAGATATATTATCGGAAGGAATTGGACACATTCCATGGAGTTCTTTACCAGTGGGAGGAAAAAATATATATGCGATATTAACAGGCCTTAGTGGGTGTGCATCGTATAGTTTCTTTAATCGATTGGATGATCTTAAAAAAAAGATCGCATTCAAATTTATGTATGCGATCGAATATTAGAATATAAAGTTATCGAAAAATATACAGTCTTACCGAGTGATATTGATTCTTCAGACATTCAAGAAGGTAAAGATTTATTGTATTTGATTACTTGTACTGCTTTTGGAATCAATTCTCATCGATTGATTGTTCGATGCCAAAGAGTAAAATGAGGAATAGAAAAAGCCGCGTGTGCGGCTTTTTGATTTTTATTTGGATAAATCAGGACGAGTCACTAAATATTTTGGATTGTTTGCTTTTAAAGAATCGAAAATATCTTGATCAAAAACTTCGAATTGGTAAGCATCTAAGTAGTATAATAAACAATCTTGGGCTAGGTCGGATGTTTCTTTTAAGTTTTTAGCATATTGTTTTAGATTCTTATCATAATCGTTAGAGTCTAAAACAGCTACATAATAAGATGTATCTTCCGATTGTTCATTGTAAAAGATTTCATCGATGACTCCTGCTTTTTTTGAAGAAGAAAGTGTATTGATCAAACGAGTTGGAACATCTTGACTTTGAGTGCTGATGAATTTTAAATCACTTGTAATCATAGAATCTTCTTTCGTATATGCTTCATATACTTCTTCAAATTCTTTTCCATCTTTTAAATCCGATAGAGCTTTTTTGGCAGTGTCTTCATCTGTACACTCAATCACATATGCCATTGAAGGTTTGTATTTAGTTTGAACAGATTTTTTGTTGTCTTTCATATACTTTTCAATCAAATGATCCGATTGAACACTAGGAACAGCTACTTTGTCTGTATAATCTTGAACATCTGTATATCCCATGTTTTTAATTTGTGTTTCAAAATCTTCAATGTCTTTGCTGGATTCTTTAACTTGTTTTTTTGCTTCTTCTCGCATTTCATCTGTTAAACCAACTTCATTTTCATAAATTGTTTGTAAAGCTAATTGAATGATTCCTGTAGAACCGTTGGCTTTCTTTTGAAAGTTGTATTCGTCAGCTTTCGTATAGGTTGTATCTCCAATCGTAAACAATGCTTCAGAACCATTTTGAATGGTTGTATGAGCTTGCGAACATCCACTTAAGACAAAGGCAAGACTTGCGAAGACTAAAAGTTGTTTTTTCATTTTGAAGTCTCTCCTTTCATCAATTGAATGTAAGCGTCGATTTTCTTTTTCGCTTCTTTATCTTGGAATTGAATATCCAATTTTTTAGCCGCTTCTTCAATGATTGTTAATTCTAAATTTTGGTTGGCTTGCAAGAAAGCAGCTACAACACGATCTTGAATCATAGCATCTTTGGATTCAAACATTTCTTTTAAATCCGTTGTGTTTACGTGGATTTTGTAGAAACTTTTCATATTTGTATTTTGATCTATGACTTCAATCCAATCGCTTGTTTCGTTCTCTTTTAATTCGATGGCATTTTGAAGCAATGTCGCATCCAATCCAGTTGTTTGAAATGTATCGGTTGAATCCACATATCCAAACAATCCTTTATTGCTAGAAGTAGACGCATCTTCGCTAAAGGCTGTGGCCGTTTTAGCAAAAGAATCTTTTTTCAAAGCTTGGTCGATGGAATCCATTTTCTTTTGTTCAGCTTCGCTAATTTCACCCGCATTATCGATTTCTACTTTGATTAAAGAAATGGAACGAGGATTGAAAGCAAGTACGTTTTCTTTGTAAGTATCGAAGTTCTTTTTGATGAAGGCAGAATTCATTTTCTTTTGTTTTGCATTTATTAAACAGTAGTCGTTTAATTGTTCATATCCATCAAATCCATATGTGGCAAGTTCAGCATCAATCACAATTTGATAATTGTCTCCTGCTTGCGTTTTTAAATTTGATTCGATGATATGTTCCATCGATTTGGCTTCTTCTTTCAATTCTTTTGTGGTTTCAATCGTTTCATCGACCACTGCATTTTTATACATATTGTATAGTAGAGGGGCATCAAATGGAGTTGCTTGTTCATATAAAGCATCTGCAGTAAGTGTCTCCTTTTTTAAAGTCGCTACGACATCTTGGCCATTCTCGTGTTTTGCAGAAATATTATCTTTTGTTGTGTCTTGAATAAAGTAGACAACACCACATAAAATAAGTACGGCAATCACGACGACAAACCAATTCTCTTTGATTAAATCTGACATGAGATCCTCCTTTGAAAATTACTACAATTATATAAGATTTGTACTGGAAAATCAATGAATCCAGCAAGGCGTATCATTTGAGATTTAAAAGGAAATTTGCTATTATAGTACAGTATTATACGGAGTGAAAAGAGGAAGGAATTATATGTCCAAACTAATCATAAAAGATCTTCACGTCAGTGTGGAGAGTAAAGAAATATTAAAAGGGCTAAATCTTGAAATCAATGCAGGAGAACGCCACGCACTAATGGGACCTAACGGAAATGGGAAAAGTACTCTTTTAGCCGCCATTATGGGAAACCCAAAATATAAAATTACACAAGGATCCATCTATTTCGATGACAAAAATGTACTAGAAATGGAAGTCGATGAAAGAAGTCGTGCCGGATTGTTTTTAGGAATGCAATATCCTAGTGAAGTACCAGGAGTGACGAACTCCGATTTTTTACGTACAGCCATGAATTCTCGTTTAGAAAGACCAATCAGTTTATTTAAATTTATTAAAGAAATGGACCACGCAATCGAACAATTAGAAATGAAACCCGATTTAGCGCACCGTTTCTTAAATGATGGATTCTCTGGAGGAGAAAAGAAACGTAATGAAATCGTTCAAATGATGATGTTAAAACCATCGTTAGCTATGTTAGATGAAATCGACTCTGGGCTGGATGTAGATGCATTACGCATCGTAGCCGATGCTATTGAAGAATGTCAAAAACAAACGAACATGGGAATGATCATCGTATCCCATTATGCTCGATTCTTAGATTATTTAAAACCAACTCACGCGCATGTTTTAGTCGATGGACAAATTGTAGTGAGCGGAGGACCTGAATTGATTGAAAAAATCGATACAGAAGGTTATGAATGGATTGAAAAACAATATGACGTTCATGTTCAACATGAAAAAGAAAAACAACCGATTTCAATCGGTGTATGTGCAGCACATAAAGGAGCCTAACCATGGAGAAAACATATGAATTAAAATTTCATGATACGCTCCACATTCAAAAAGAAGAATCCATGCAGCTTGTGATTGATGCACGTGCAAAAGGAGACTTATTCTTTGTTTTAGAATCAAATGTTTCTAAAGTGCACGTTCAAGTACGAGAAAGTGCCAATGTAAAAGTGTTTGTATACAATGCGAATAAAAATGAAACCCAATTCGAATATGATATGGAAATCAAAGAAAATGCGCAATGTACAATGGCCATTTTGGATTTACAAACGCAACCTTTAAAATTAAAAGAAAAAGTAACGCTAGATGAACAAGGAGCCTACTTTGAATTATATACAGCACAACTTTGTGCAACAGACTCTCAAAAAATAAACGATATTGAAATATTGCATCAAACAAGCAATACAACTGGAATCATGCATAATTATGCAGTCTTATTTGAGCGAGCATATTACGAAATGGTCGCCAATGGAAATATTGAAAAAGCATGTGCGCAAGCACAATCGCATCAAGAAACACGCGTATTGACATTGGGAAGTGATTTTAAAACGAAAGTAATTCCTTTGTTGTTGATTGATGAAAATGATGTAAAAGCCAGTCATGCATTAACTATCGGACAACCAGATGAAAACCAATTGTATTACTTACAATCTCGTGGTTTGACTCCACAACAAGCGATGGGACTATTGAGTGTTGGATATTTTATGCCGGTCATTCAATGGATTGAAGACGAAACACTTCGTACAACGCTTCAAAATGAAATGGAAAGTAGGGTTGGAATTTATGGAAATTAAAGAAAACATCCAAAAAATTCGAAATGATTTTCCAGTTTTAAAGCGGACAATGTCCAATCTTCCTGTTTGCTATTTGGATAATAGTGCAACGACATTAAAACCACAATCTATGATTGATGCCGTCGTTCACTACTATTCGTATTTGGGTGCCAACGCACATCGTGGAGATTACGAAATGAGTGCGCAAGTCGATCAAGCGTTTGAATCGGCACGAAAAACGGCCCAAACATTTATTCATGCTTCTCGAGCAGAAGAAATCGTCTTTACTTCAGGATCGACAGAAGGATTGAATATGATTGCTTTAATGCTCACTCAACAAAAACTTCAAAAAGACGATGTGATCTTGAGCATTCTTTCCGAACATGCTTCTAGCATTCTTCCATGGATGGAAGCGGGAAAAGAAGTAGGAACGAAAATTGAATACATTCCTTTGGATGAAAAAGGAAGAGTGACGATTGAAAATTTTAAAAAAGCTATCCATAACAAAGTAAAAGTGGTTTCGATTGCGCAAGTATCCAATGTTTTAGGATATGAAGCACCTATCAAAGAAATGGCAAAAATTTGTCATGAACATGGTATTGTACTCGTAGTGGATGGAGCCCAATCAGTCGCTCATCTACCTGTGGATGTTCAAGATTTAGATTGTGATTTCTTTGTGATGTCTGCACATAAAATGTGTGGACCGACAGGTATTGGAATCTTATATGGAAAATATGAGTGGTTAGAGCAATTGACGCCTGTTTATTTTGGTGGAGAAAGTAACGCTCGCTTTGATGCTCAAGGGAATTTAATTTTAAAGAATACCCCTTTGAAATATGAAAGTGGAACCCAACCGATTGAAGGTGTCATCGGTATGGCAGCAGCCATGGAGTATTTGACAAAGCTAGGGAAAGCTAATATTCATGCTTATGAATTGGAATTGAAAAATTATTTTTTAGATCAAATTCAAGATATGGATACGATTGAAGTCTATAATGCAGACAACCAATCGGGAATTATCACATTCAATGTATTCGACCACGGTAAGATGATTTTCCCACAAGATGTCGCAAGCTTCTTAAATACAAAAGGGATTGCGATTCGTTCGGGACAACATTGTGCTAAATTGTTAGCAGACGTATTGCATGTACCTGGGACATGTCGTGCGAGTTTATATTTCTATAACACATTTGAAGATGTCGATCGTTTGGTTTCTGCATTGAAAGAAACGACATTTGAAACATGTGTAGATATTTTCTTTTAGAAGGGAGAAATCAAAATGGCAATTGATGCTCAATTTTTACGAGAAATCATTATGGACCATTATTCATATCCAAGAAACAAACAATTAACGCAAGATGAAGGATATGCAAGTAAACATATGGCAAGTGATTCTTGTATCGATGATATAACTGTACAAGCTAAAATCAAAAATGGAATCGTTGAAGATGCTCGCTTTGATGGGGTTGCTTGTACGATTTCAACCGCATCTACCGACATTATGAGTGAACTTGTAAGAGGAAAAAGTGTAGAAGAAGTGGAAGAAATCATGGACAATTATTTTGCGATGATTGATCAAAAAGAATACGATGAAGACATTTTAGAAGAAGCCGTTGCTTTTCAAAATGTAGGAAAACAAGCTAATCGCATTAATTGTGCAACGATTGGATGGCGCGCTTTAAAAGCCATCATACAGGAGGAAAGTCATGCGTAAAGAAAAAGACATCCTTCAAGCAAGTGAATATGAATATGGGTTTCATGATGAAGATGTTTCTGTTTATAAAACAGGAAAAGGATTGACAGAAGCTACCGTTCGTGAAATTTCTAAAATAAAAAAAGAACCACAATGGATGTTAGACATTCGTTTGAAAGCATATCATTCGTTTGTCGAACAAAAAAATCCAAATTGGGGACCGGATTTAAGTGATATTGATTTCGATGAATTCACATATTATATTAAACCAAGTGATAAACAAGAAAAATCATGGGACGATGTACCAGAAACCATTCGGGATACTTTTGATAAATTGGGAATTCCAGAAGCGGAACAAAAGTTTTTAGCAGGGGTAAGCACCCAATATGAATCTGAAGTCGTATACCATAACATGCTAGAAGAAGTAGAAGAAAAAGGTGTCATCTTCTTGGATACCGATTCTGCTTTGCGAGAACATCCTGAAATTGTTCAAAAATATTTTGGAAAAATCATTCCATATACTGACAATAAATATGCTGCGTTAAATACGGCAGTATGGTCGGGAGGAAGTTTTATCTATGTGCCAAAAGGCGTGAAATTGGATAAACCTTTGCAGTCATATTTTAGAATTAACTCTATGTCGATGGGACAATTTGAACGTACGTTGATCATCGTGGATGAAGGAGCGGACGTACATTATGTAGAAGGTTGTACGGCCCCTACATACTCAAAAGATTCATTGCATGCAGCGGTAGTAGAAATCTTTGTACATAAAAACGCAAAATGTAGATATTCAACGGTTCAAAACTGGTCAAACAACATTTTGAACTTAGTCACAAAGCGAGCAAAAGTTTTTGAAAATGGACATATGGAATGGATCGATGGAAACGTGGGATCGCATTTAAATATGAAATATCCAGCTTGTGTTTTAGTAGAACCTTACGCAAAAGGAACATGTATTTCAATTGCGGTTGCTGGAAAAGATCAAGTTCAAGATGCGGGAGCTAAAATGATTCATTTAGCACCACATACATCGAGTACGATTATTTCAAAATCCATCGCTCGTAATGGAGGAGAAGTCAACTATCGAGGATGGGTTCAGCATTCTAAAAATGCGGACTACTCTAAAAGTAAAGTCGAATGTGATACGTTGATTTTAGATAAACAATCTCGTTCGGATACGATTCCATTGAATCGTTCTAGTTGTAAGACGAGTCAAATCGAACATGAGGCGACGGTTTCAAATATTTCGGAAGAACAATTATTCTATTTAATGTCACGAGGATTGACAAAATCTCAAGCTACAGAAATGATTGTGATGGGATTTTTAGAACCATTTACGAAAGAGTTACCAATGGAATATGCGGTAGAATTGAACCAAATGTTGAAATTGGACATGAGCGATTCGATTGGATAAGAACGATTGGATTCAACTTCGTAAACGAATCGAACACCGAAATCAAAAAGAAAAGGCGATTGTTGAAAGACTATTGCCTTTTTTAAAGAATAAAAAGAAGATTGGCGTCTATATTCCTATTTTAGGAGAAGTGGACGTATATTCGAAATTAGAAACCCGTTATACTTTATATGTGCCCAAAGTCATTGATAAGACGACGATGGTCTTTTGTGAAAATACACATTTGCAAAAAGGGGCATATAATATTTTAGAACCGAACCTTTGTGATTTTATTCAACCGGATCAATTGGATGTGATTGTTGTTCCGATGTTAGCTTTTGATGGATTGCATCGCAAAGGGTATGGAAAAGGATATTACGATCGGTATTTAAAAGATTGTTCTGCTTTAAAAATTGGAGTGGCTTTTGATCAACAAAAAACCATTCTTCAACCTCAACCATGGGATGTAGATATGGACTATGTCCTTACGGAAACAAAAACAATAGGAGGAAAATCATGAGTATTAAAACCAATGTGCTAGCGTTTTGGGATTATTTTTCCAAAAAACAAAACACGATTGAAACTTGTCTACAAAAACAAGATTATGAAACGTTATCGGCGATCTTAAACGAACTACAAGATGAAGTAAATCGAATTAGTGGATGCGAATTCTTTATTGAAGATGTTTGTGAACCGTTGGAAATGACATTTGATCCAGGTCCTAATAAAACATGTCAATATATTGCGAAAGTACTAAAAAATAGCGCACCTAAAAATGTCAAAGACCATTGGATTATCAATGATCAATTGGTAGCTCTTTCGCAAAAGGCGATTGAAGCCCAAGTAAAAATTCGCGATGAAGTGTATACTTTGCCTGACTTTCATGTCTTTTATACAAAAGATTCAGAAAGCCAAATGTTTTCTTGTCTTGTATATTGTCCAGGATTTCGCTTAATTGATAATACGGAAAATAAAAAAGAAATGAGTATGTATTTGTTAGAATTGGCGATTGGACAAGCAGATTATGAAGCATATATCGGAAGCATTGATTATTTAGATCAAGCTGATCCAGAAATGAAATTTTGTAATTTGATTGACTTTTACGATGTCATTCATGAAGTGGTTTGCCAAGAACAATGGAAAACATACAATTCTCCACTGGATATTTATTCGGTTTTCCAACCTCGTCAAGAAGCAGGGCACGAAAGCTTACGAAAAGATATGAAGTTCATCTTTACGACCCATCCTTTGTTGATTGAAGAAACTTTAGGGCAAGGACAAGATGTACAATTAGATCTTCGCTCTAAAGATGGAGACTTTGGATTCATGTACTATGACAATCCGTTTGAAGGAAAAGAAAATGCGTTATTCCGCCAAGAGCTTTCGAAAAAATTAAATGAGGCATTTGTTAAAGAAAATGTAGCCCAAGTCATTGGAGGCGCAATTGGAACAAGTTTTTCTTACATTGACTGGATCGTATATGATGTAGCTGAATTTGATCGAATGTTTCAACAAATTAAAAAACAGTTCGATCAACCAATCGAACTGCATTTTCAATCATTTTAAATCGGAAACAGCGTCTAATAAGCGCTGTTTTTTTATGCCTGTGAATTCTTGTGTCGGATCTTCTAAAAAGCTAGCAAGAACATCGGCATCTTTTAATAATTCGCACATGGGCGAATCATACTGATTTTTTTTGGAATGTTCAGAAATCGCATAACAGATGTCATCAATTTCAAAGACTTTAAACATATGAAGAGAATCTAAATAATTATGAGCATGCAAACTAGAGAGTTTTGCGTGTTGAGAGTGGGGACAATTGTCAACAAATTGAGCATAGTCATGAAATAGTGCAGATATACGAGCACATTCCACATCCATATTTCGTGAGATTGCTAAAAGTGTAATGCAGTTGTCGACAGAGTTTGTATGAAGAAAGGCTTTTGTTTTTAAAGGAATATTATAAATTTTATCAAATTGAGAGTAGACGTACTCTTTAACAATTTCGTAACGTTTCATGTTTCCTCAAAAAAAACGCATTTTCATGCGCTTTATGCTAAGCAGCAGTGCTTACTACAGTTACGTTACTTGCTTGTTGTCCGCGATCGCTTTCAATAATGTCGTATGTAACTGTTTGGCCTTGTTCTAATGTTTTAAATCCATCAGAATTGATTGAAGAGTAGTGAACGAATACGTCTTTACCTTCATCATTTGTAATGAATCCGTAGCCTTTTTCAGCATTAAACCATTTAACTTTACCTGTGTTCATGATACAACCCCCTGGGAAATGACATATTTCCTATAAATGAATTATACGTTTTGTAAAGGTTTGTGTCAAATGAATTGGTTGTCTCTTATTTAGATTTGTTTACAAATTCACATTGTATTCCCTATATGTAGAAAATGTTTTATAATATAAAATATAGATGCGGAGGAATTCAACATGCTAATTCAAGATGAAAATTTAAGAAAGGCCATCGCACGAGCCATTCGTGTCGAACCGAATGAAATAAACGAAGAAAACATTCTGGAATTGGTACATTTAGAAGTACCAGATATGGAAATCGAATCGTTAGATGGATTGCAGTATGCTGAAAATTTAGAATTTTTAGATGCTTCTTGCAATTCCATTCAAACAGTCGAACCCATTCGTAATTTAAGAAATTTAATTCACTTAGATTTATCGAGTAACCAATTGATTGATATTCAAGCCTTACATGAATATCGCCAATTGAAACATTTAAATATTTCTCATAATAACTTATTTACAATGGATGTATCTAGTATTGCAGGAATGATTAATCTAGAATATTTGGATTTGAAAAAAACGAAAATTGACAATCTAGAATACATCGAACATTGTAAAAAATTAAAAGAAGTTCATATTAATACTGAAAATGGACCTTTTAATTATGCAATTTTGGGAACATTGAAACAATTGCGCAAATTGGATATGTCAGGAATGCGCCAATTTTATATTGAAGATTTAGCGTATTTAGCCAATATTGAATCATTGGATTTATCAACCAACTTAATGAGCGATATTTCTCCTTTATTGGCAATGAAAAACTTAAAAGAATTGAACATTTCTAACTGTCCATATTTAAAAGAATATGAAATCTTAGAAAAATTTCCAAGTTTAAAATGTTTGAATATGAACTTCAATGAACCCAATTCGTTTGATTTTTTAAAAAATCTAACAGACATTGAAGAATTATCGATGGAACAAAGCGGATTTAGAGATATGAGATTGTTAAACAACATGAAAAATTTACAAGTGTTAAATGTTTCTAAAAACCAATTAGAAAATTTAGATCAATTTACGAATGTTTCTAATTTACGTCGTTTACGTGCTCAATTCTGTCAATTGACAGACATTCATTTTTTGAAAGATGCCCACAATCTAGAATGTTTGAACTTATTTACAAACCGGATTACTGATATTTCTATTTTAAAAGATGTAGAAAAGATTTATAAATTAAATGTAGGAAGAAATCAAATTAAAGACATCGAATGTATTAAAGATATGCCACAACTTTGTATTCTTTCGATTGAAAACAACAATGTAAGCGACTTAAGCCCATTGAATGCTTTATACAACTTAGTGGATGTAGACCTCTACAACAATGTCATTGATGATTTGAGTCCGTTGGAAAACTTACAATATATTTCTTACTTGCGATTGGATCACAATGCGATTACGGACTTAACTCCACTTTCTCATTTAAAATTCTTACGTTCTCTAACATTGAAAGCTAACTACATCACAGATGTAACACCATTGAAAGACTTAGAATTGTTAGAAGCTTTACGATTGGATGCCAATCCTATTGAAGATACAAGCGTATTGGAAAGCATGAAATTTTACGACAAGTTTACAGACTAAGCCACCCTGTGTGGCTTTTCTTTATTTTGTGGTAGAATAGTAACAGTATTAGGAGGAAGTTTCATGGCAGCCAATCCCACACGTTTTACGCAAATATTAGCAATTTTACATAAACATCATATAGAAAAAGGAATCGATCCGATAAAGTTTCGCTTGATTTTAGAAGATTTAGGACCAACCTATGTAAAAATAGGACAAATTATGTCCACGCGCCAAGATATGTTTAGTGAACGCTACTGCAATGAATTGATTAAATTGCGCTCACACGTATCACCGATGGCTTTTATAGATGTAGAAAAGATGATTGAAACTTCATATGGGAAAGATCCCTATCAAATTTATGCATCCATTGATTCGACTCCACTAGGTTCGGCTTCGATTGCCCAAGTGCATAAGGCTACATTATTAAATGGACAAGAGGTTGTGATTAAGGTACAAAGACCAGGCATTTATCAACAAATGGAACAAGATGTTGCTTTGATTCGTAAAGCCATTAAAGTATTGAATATTTCGGATGTGTTAAGTTCGGTTGTCGACTTACAAGTTGTATTGGATGAATTTTGGATGACTGCCAAACAAGAAATGGACTTTATGCACGAGGCAAATAATGCGAAGAGATTTCAAGACATTAGCCAAGGTCTCGATTACATCGAAGTACCTCATATTTATGAAGAATATACGACCCAACACGTATTGGTTATGGAATACATTGATGGGATAGAAATTACAGATTCACTACAATTGGATGCATGCGGTTATAATCGAAAAAAGGTTGCGGACCAATTGGCATACAATTATATATCACAAATTATCGATTATGGATTTTTCCATGCCGATCCTCATTCGGGGAATATTCGATTGCGTAATCATAAAATTGTATGGATCGATTTTGGAATGATGGGAGAATTGAGCAATCGAGATCGTCAATTGATGAAAGTAGGAATTCGAAGTTTGGCCAATCACGATGTAACTCGATTGGTAGATACGATTCTAACATTGGGGATTTGTAAAAAAGAAGTCGATTATACAAAATTAACAACGGAAATTGAACAATTTATGAATGAATATTTAGAACAATCTTTAAGTGATATTGATATTACTCAAATGGTTCAAGATATATTTACTATTTGTCATCACCACGGTATTATGCTGCCTAAAGGAATTTCGATGTTGGCTCGTTCTTTAGTAACGATTGAAGGTACATTGAGCGTATTGGATCCGAGTGTGAATGTGATGAAAATTGTATCGAGACATAAATCGACTTTATTAAATTTTGAATGGAAACGGAAATTGAAAATGGGAGCGTATCGGTTTGTGGAAGCACAAGATCGAGCGTTGGATTTACCGATTCAAGTGTCGGATATTATGAAAATGATGCATCGAGGTCAATTGAAAGTGAATTTGAATGTATTGGGAAGTGAGCAACCGATTGCGAATTTAGATCGTATGATCAATCGTTTGATTATTGGGATTTTGATTGCGGCTTTATTGATGGGATCGAGTGTTATTTGTACAACAGGAATGCAACCACAGTTCATGGGGATTCCTTTGATTGGTTTTATTGGGTTTGTTATTGCATTTTCGATGAGTTTATGGTTATTTATTAAGATGTTGTTCTTGCATCAAAAGAACAAACCTTTTTAAGGAGGAAGTATATGAAGAAAAAAATAAGAACCATCCTCTATGCCATCTTACTCATTGGAGTGGATCAGATCACAAAAATTTGGGTAGTGAATACATTTCACTTATATGAACGAAAAGAAATCATTCCTGGTTTTTTTGATTTAACGTATTTAGAAAATACAGGAGCAGGATTTAGTATTTTTGAAGGATATGGAAAAGTGTTTTTTGGAGTTTTGACTCTTGTCGCGTTGTTCTTCATCGTACGGTTATTTTTAGAAAGTAAAAGTCATTTTGTCGACTGCATGCTTAGTGTTATTTTTGCGGGAGCGATTGGAAATTTTATCGATCGTATGTGGCTAGGGTATGTGCGTGATTTTTTAAGCTTTCATATTTTTGGATGGGACTTTCCTGTCTTTAACGTAGCGGACATTTGTATTAGTGTTGGCTTTGTGTTGCTTATTATATACTATGTTGTAGAAGACTATCAGGAGAAACAAAAATGGAAATCAAACAATTTATTATAGATGAAAAAACGGCAGGAAACCGTTTGGATAAAGTATTATGTGATGCGATGGATATTTCTAGAAAAAGAGCAAGAGACTTATTGGATGAACAACGTGTTACAGTCAATGGAGCGCTAGTAAAACCCAAATATGCGGTTCAAATGCAGGATTGCATCGATGTAGAATTACCGCCGCTTGCAAGTACAGAAATTTTACCAGAACCTATGGATTTGGATATTATTTATGAAGACGAAGATGTATTGGTTGTGAATAAACCAAAAGGATTGGTCGTACATCCAGCACCTGGACATTATAGTGGAACTTTGGTGAATGGATTGATGGCTCATTGTAAAGATTTAAGTGGAATCAATGGTGTGATGCGTCCAGGAATTGTACATCGTATTGATAAAGATACATCTGGATTGTTGGTTGTCTGCAAAAATGACAAAGCCCACGAATCCATTTCTAAACAATTATCGAGTAAAGAATGTTCACGTGAATATGTAGCAATCGTGCACCATCCATTCCCTCATTCTTATGGGACTATTGAAGCACCGATTGGGCGTGATGAAAAAGATCGTCAAAAGATGACTGTCACGTCTAAAAATTCAAAAGAAGCGATTACGCACTTTAATGTGATTGAAAACTTCAAAGACTATGCATATATTTCTTGTAAGTTAGAAACCGGAAGAACGCACCAAATTCGTGTTCATATGCAATATATTGATCATCCTATTGCGGGAGATCCAAAATATGGATATCGTAAAACATTAAGTACAAATGGACAATTGCTTCATGCATGCGCTTTAGAATTTACACATCCAACAACGCAAGAACGGATGCGTTTTACAGCTCCTTTAGATCCAATTTTTGAAAATGTATTAGATCAGCTGAGACGAGGAGATTTATAAGATGAAGCGAAACGATGTATTGAATTGGGATCAATATTTTATGGCGATGGCTCATTTAAGTGCCAAACGGAGTAAAGATCCTAACACCCAAGTGGGAGCGTGCATTGTCAATGAAGACAAACGTGTAGTGGGTCTTGGATACAATGGGTTTCCCAAAGGGTGTGAAGATGATGATTATTCATGGGAAAGAGATGGAGAATTTTTAGATACAAAATATCCATATGTTGTTCATGCTGAATTGAATGCGATTTTAAATAGTATTCAAAACTTAAAAGGATGCACGTTGTATGTATCCTTATTTCCATGCAACGAATGTGCAAAAGCCATTATTCAAGCTGGGATTAAAACGGTAGTTTATGAAGATGACAAATACAATGGGACTCCTGGAAATATCGCATCAAAAAAAATGTTTCGTGATGCCAATGTAGAACTTGTACAATTGACATACGAAACACAAGTAGAAGTAACGATTCAAACTCATTGATTCAATGCTTTTTCTGTATTTTTAAAGTGGACTTTGGCCACTTTTTTTAATTCCTCCATCCCAAAGCAATCTATGAATTTTTTTGCTTGGGCATCAACATTGCTTCCTGCCCCTTTTGGGAAGATAAAATCATATTTTTCTTCCATCTTATCCCAATAGCGTAGGAATGTGTCGCGAGCTAGCACGCTTGCACAAGCGACGGCTAAATATTGGCTTTCGGCTTTTGTTTCAAAACGAAGATTTCTTATGACTTCGTTTTCGTTTTTTAAATATTCGAAGTATTTTTTTTCGTTTACAAATTGGTCAATGACCATTAAGGAAGGAAGGGTATATCCTTTCTTTTTTAAATTGATATACGCAAAGTTGTGTAATTTTGCTTTAATCGCATTGATGTTGTTGGTTTGTTGAATATGATTGTATTTTTCATTGGATACAATCATGATCGAATGCGGACATACGGCTTCAATTTTTCCGGCCACTTGTCGAATGTAGTCGTCTTTCATTTTTTTTGAATCTTGAATGCCTAAGTTTGTTAAAAATTCGACATCTTTTTCTTCTACGATGCATGCAGCTACAACGACAGGTCCGAAGTAATCTCCGGTTCCTACTTCATCGCTTCCAGCGTGAGGATAGCAAACTTGTACGGCTTCTTTTTCTTCTTCCATCCAGCTTAAATCCTTTCCTTGAAATACAACTTTGCCAGATGTATATGCGGTGATCGAACAAGAATCCAATTTAATTTGATAATGTGTATATTGAGGTTGGCTTTCTTTTAATATATAAGGTTGAACCTCATTTTTTAGTTCCATAATGGATTGAGTATCCATTTTTTTAGTGATTGTTGACATGAATGTATTTTATCATATCGTGATAGAATATGTTAGAATACTAGAAGATTTATAGGAGGTTTTCACATGATTCGAAATCCACAAGAATTTAGTGCAGAATTAAATCAAGCCATTGATTTTCATGCAGTTTTAAACCAAATCGCAAAATATGCATCTTTTTCTTGTTCGCAACAAGAAATCTTACAAACGATGCCAACCTTTGATCGACTTGAAGTGTTGTCGACACTTTCCTATGTAAAAGAGGCGATGATTTTTCTACAAAAAGGACATACTTGTTCAATGGCGGGTGTTAGCGATATTACACCGTATACGAAACAAGCAAAAAAATCGATGACTTTATTGGCTCGGGATTTGTTGGCGGTGGCTTCTTTTTTGGTGGCTGTTCGTACGATTCAAAATACATTTGAATATGAGTATACGCCACAATTGGATGAGCTGGCTAAGACGATGAATCCTTGTACAAAATTGATTCAAGAAATTCAAAAGAAAATTGATTTGACAGGTAGTGTAAAAGAAGATGCGAGTGCACTTTTGAAACAAAAAAACAAACAGTTGGTCAATGCGAAAGTAGAATTGAGTGAATATTCGAAAAATTTTGTAAAAAGACATGCGTCGCAGTTAATGGAAAATATGACAACACAAGTACAAGGGCGTGTTTGTATATTAGTTAAAGCGCAAGATAAAAATAGTTTTGGCGGAATGATTCATGCGTCGAGTCAATCGGGGTTGGCTTTTTATGTAGAGCCACAAGAGTTTGTGAATCGTAACAACCAAATCCAAACGTTGCATGCGGAAATTGAAGAAGAGAAGAAACGAATTTGTAAAGAATTGTCTAGTATGGTGAAGCAATCGGCTTTTACGATTGAGTCTGATTTAGAGACGATGATTGTATTAGATGTCACTTTAGCTAAAGCAATGTGGGGATATAGTTTGGATGGGTGTGTGCCTATGATTCAAACAAGAGATCATGCATTCCGTTTTACGAATGCGCGACATCCTTTGATTGATTCTAAAAAAGTAGTGGCCAATACGTATGTGTGTGATGCAAATCAATATTGTTTAATGATTTCGGGACCCAATATGGGTGGTAAAACAGTAACATTAAAGACGATTGGTTTGTTTATGGTTTTGGCACATTGTGGATTTCCTGTGATTGCGCATGAGGCGATGGTTCCTTGGTATGATTCGATGTGGTTTGATATTGGGGATAATCAATCGATTGAGAACAATTTATCGACTTTTTCTTCGCATATTTCAAAGATTTCTCAGATTTGTCAAAATAGCGATGCGAATACGTTTGTGTTATTGGATGAAGTTGGAAATGGTACGGATCCTTTAGAGGGGGCTAGTTTAGCGAGTGCTGTGATTGAATATTTGATTGGACAGCGTTGTACTTTGATTACGTCTACGCACTATAGTCAAGTAAAGACGTTTGGAAAAAGCAATCGGCATGTTCTTGTTTCGAGTGTGGAATTCGATAGTGAAACGTTAAAGCCGACGTATCGGTATTTACCAGGGATTTCTGGGGCTTCCTATGCGTTTTCAATCGCTCGTGAGTTTTCGTTACGGGATGAAATCATTGATCGTGCGATGCAAATTAAGGAAGAGAATGTGATGCAAAACCAACGTGAGTTGGAAAAGTTGGAGGCGATGCAAAACGAAGTATTGAAGAAGCAAGATCGTTTTGATGCTTTGATTCAAGATGCGCATCGGATTCAAAAAGAAGCGCAAGATACGAAGAAGGAATGGGAAGTTAAGAAAGCAAAATTGGATGCTGAATATGAAGAAAAGTTAGCATCTATGCTGGAGGAGAAGAAGGAAGAGGCTCGTGCGATTATTGCGGAGTTGAAAAAGCAAAAGCAAGGGAAACAGCATGAGCAGATTGATTTATTGCATCAAATTCGTGAGTTGGCTCCAGAACAAATGGAAGAAGTTCAAGAGTCTTATGCTTTCAAGGTGGGAGATTATGTTAAGTTAACGAATTTAAACTCTCATGGTGAGATTGTGGACTTGAGAAAGAATAAGGCGACTGTATTGGCAAATGGGATGAAGTTGAATGTGAAGGTTTCTCAATTGGAGCCGATGCATCGTCCTAGGGTGCAAAAGAGTGTTCGTAAGGCGCATGTGGATAAGGTGTTTACGAGGTTTCCTTTGGAGTTGAATTTGATTGGTATGCGTGTGGAAGAGGGGTTGCAGGCGTTGGATCATTATTTGGATCAGGCGGTTGTGCATCATGCAAGCCAAGTGCGAATTATTCATGGTATGGGGACTGGAAAGTTGCGTAGTGCTGTTTGGTCGGATTTGAAGAAGCATCGTCAGGTGAAGAGTTATACGAGTGCGTCTCCGAGCGATGGTGGTTTAGGAGCTACAATTGTTATTTTAAAATAGATAGAGGGGTTGGAATGTCCATTTCAAAGTTGCTTCAAGATAAGTTGGCGCTTTTGCCGGATTTGCCGGGGTGCTATATTATGAAGGATGTCGAAGATCATATTTTATATGTGGGGAAGGCGAAGGTTTTAAAGAATCGGGTTCGTTCCTATTTTCATGGTGTCCACAACAATAAGACGACGAAGTTGGTTTCACACATTCATGATTTTGAATTTATTGTGACAGGTTCGGAAAAGGAAGCTTTGTTGTTGGAAATCAATTTGATTAAGAAGCATCGTCCTCCTTTTAATATTATGTTTATGGATGACAAGATGTATCCGTATATTGAGGTGAGTGATGGAGTGGATTTTACGGTGCGGATTGCACGAAATGTAAAGAATAAGAAGAATAAATATTTTGGTCCGTATCCGAGTTCGACTTCGGCGTATGAGATTGTTAAGTTGATCAATCAGATTTTTCCGATTCGTAAGTGTAAGACGATGCCCAAACAGGCTTGTTTGTACTATCATATGCATCAGTGTTTGGCTCCTTGTATTTTGGATGTGGATGTAGAGAAGATGAAGGAAATTAAGGGGCAGGTTGTTCGTTTTCTAAAAGGGGATGTAGAGTCTGTTTTGCGTGTGTTGATTGATAAGCGAAATGTGGCGAGTGAGAATTTGCAGTTTGAAAGAGCACAAGAGCTTCAAAATTTGATTGTTTCGGTTGAGCATGTGTCACAGAAGCAGACGATTGATTTTCAAGATCGTTTGTCGCGAGATGTGTTTGGATATTATGAAGATAAAGGGTATGTTTGTTTTTATGGTTTCTTTTTGCGTGAAGGAAAAATTTTAGAGCGTACGTTGTCGATTGCTCCGATTTATGAAGAGGTGGAAGAGGCGTTTGTTTCGTATTTGGCGCAGTATTATGAGTCGAATGTTGTTCCAAGAGAGATTTTAGTTCCGCAGGGAATGGATGTGGATACGTTAGAGCAGTTGATTGCTACGCATGTTCGAATTCCTGAGCGGGGAGAGAAGAAGAAGTTGGTGGATTTGGCGAATCAGAATGCGAAGCAGGCGCATGAGCAAAAGTTCCAGCTTGTGTATAAGAAGGATCGAGAATTGGAGTTGGCAAATGAAAAGTTGTCTTTGATTTTTTCTCGTCCGATTCATACGGTGGAGTTGTTTGATAATTCTCACTTGCAAGGGTCTTTTAATGTGAGTGGGTTGGTTGTGTTTAAGGATGGTAAGCCGGATAAAAGGTCGTATCGTAAGTATTCATTGAAGGATTATCGTAGTGATGTGGATAGTATGAAGGAGGTTGTTTATCGTCGGTATTTCCGTCTTTTAAAGGAGCATAAGCCTATGCCAGATTTGTTGCTTGTAGATGGGGGTAGACAACAGATTGCGGCTGCTAAAGAGGTTAAAGAGTTGTTGATGTTGGATTTGACGATTGCAGGTTTGGTTAAGGATGATAAGCATACGACTCGAGCTTTGATGAATGAGGATTTTGAAGAGATTGCTCTTTCTAAGGAGGAGAGTTTATTTTTCTTGTTGACGAGAATGCAAGATGAGGTGCATCGGTTTGCAATTTCATATCATCGAAATTCTCGTGCGAAGGGGATGGTGCATTCAATTTTGGATGAGGTTCCTGGTGTTGGCCCGGTTCGTAAGAAAGAGTTGTTGCGTGTGTTTAAGTCGATTAAAAATATGAGGGAGGCATCTTTGCAAGATTTGCAGGGGGTGGTTCCGGATGGTGTGGCAAGCTTGTTGTATGCTCGTTTGCATGAGGGGGATTCGTCTTGTATAATGGATGAAAAGGTAGACGAGGATGAATAGAAATACATGGTTTATAGCTCGTATTTTTTTGATTGTATTTTGTGCATTGATTGCGATGGCGTGTATGTTTCAGATGAATGAGACGTATGATCCTTTGGCTCGGTATCCATATGCGGATGAGAGCAATCGAGATACGATTTTAAAATATTTGAGTGATGATGATATTGATTATATTGTGACGCAAAAGATTCGGCCAGAGCAATTTATGGATTTTATTGAGTTGGAAGATTTTAAAATTCACAATACGCTTTTGTATTCGATGGCTTTGGATGTGCAAGAGCAGAGTGAAGAATTTATTGTCAATTTTATGAATAAGTATCGAGATCGTTTTGGATATGAGGATTGGAAGCGTGTTTTGAAAAATTATTCGTATGAGGATTTGGTTACTTTTTTTGAGACGGAAGAGGAGGCTCATTTGGTTTTAGAACCGCAAGATCCGTATGTGATTTTGGATGAAGAGCATTCGATTTATAAGTATGTTCCAGATAGTTTGGTTGAATATGGGGGCGTGGTTGTAAAGAAGTCTTTGGTAAAAAACTTGCAGGAGATGCAGTCGGATTATTATTCGATTATGAATGGGCAAGATAGTTTAGTGTTGGTGGAAGGATATACTTCGTATGAAGATATCATGAGTACGCATGTTAACTTGCAAAATGAGATTGGTCAAGAGAGTGAAGTTTTTTCTTTTCCGGCTGGGCATGATGAAAGACAATTGGGGTATACGATTGTTTTAGAGGAAGCTCGAGAGTGGAATCGGCTTTGCGTACAGGAAAAGGCGTATGAAAGTTTTGATTATGATCGTGTGTATGCGCAGTTGAGTGTGGAATATATGAATAAGTTAAATTGGGTTCGTAATAATGCATACCAGTATGGGTTTGTGGTGCGTTATTTAGAGGGAAAAGAAGAGCATACGCATCAGGAGTATCAGCCGTTTGTACTTCGTTATGTGGGTGTGAATACGGCTAAGAAGATGTTTGAGTCGAATAAAGTGTTAGAACAGATGAAAGGGCTAAAGGAATTGAAATGATGGAGGTCATTGTTTGTAGTGACTCACACGGGCTTTCGTCTCGTTTGAGTGATTTGGAAAAGAAATATCCTCATGCGGATTTATTTTTGCATTGTGGAGATTTAGAGGACGATTGTCGTCTATTTTCTAAGTGGATTTTTGTACGGGGGAATAATGATTATTTTGCTTCGGAGCAAGATATGCCTTTAGAGCGTGTAGTTTTAGCAGATGGGCACAAGATTTATATGAGTCATTCGCATCGTTTTCCTTACTTGCATAAGGAGAAGGCTATGGTAAGTCGGGCAAAAGAGTTAGAGTGCGATATTGTCTTGTATGGGCATACGCATGTTTCACATATGGAAATGTTGGATGGTGTTGCTGTTGTTAATCCAGGGTCAATTTGGTATCCTAGGGATGGTAAAGCTCCAAGTTATGCACGTTTGGAAATAAGTCCAGAGCATGTGCATGCGAAGATTATTTTTTTAGACAAGTAAAGTAAGTTGAGGCCGTGTATTCGGCCTTTTTCTTTTAATATTGAGCTAAAAGTCAAGATTGATAAAATCATTAAACGATAATAAAATGGAAGTAGATAAGATATATTGGTTTGGGGGTGTTACCATGAAGAACAAAAAAATAATCGTTGTTGCACTTGTTTCAGTGCTGGTTGGATGTATGATTGGGGTTGGATATCATGAAGTTCAATTTAATCGTTTAAAGACGCCTATGCTTTCTGAAATGTCTCAATTGAGTCGAGGGTCTTATGTGAATGTGATTGAGCAAGAAGGATTGAAGGACGGGGCTCGAGTGAATCAAATTGTATTAAATATTCAGGATGAGCATTCGTTTAATTTGTATAATGATTCAAAATTAATCAATGAAGGGACATACGAAACGATTGGAAAGAATGAATTTGCATTTAAGGGGAAATCTTTTGATTTTAGGCTGATTGCAAATGCTTATGAATATAATGATGTTCGTAAAAAGATTGGAAAAGATCAAACAACATATATTATGGTTTCTGAAGATGAAACAATCTTTTTGATGTACAAAGATTCTTTTACAGTTGATTTTGGTCAAGAATAATATGAAAAAATTAAATCGATTTTAGTAGTTGTTGTTTTGCTTTCTATCTTTTTGTGTAGTTCAATTTGTTAATAATAGTTCAGAAAAGAGATTTTAAATCAGAAAGTAGATGATGGGTATGTACTTTATCTAAAACAATGGAAGAATCCCCCCACCTCAATAGCTAATGAGTGCTATAGGTGGGGGATGAATGCTTTTTTGATTTGACATTATTAATGTATGTTGGATGGCATGATTGCTTTGGATATACAATCTATATTATAGAAAGAATGTGCTATGTATCATATAATCAAGCAACAGTTAAAACAGAATATAAAATTCTTAGACAACTTTGTTATGTCTCAATAATAAGAATTACGGTTTGCTTAAATCTTCCTAAAGATGGATATACGACATTTTTGAATAGAATATCTATGCGAATTGAATGGAGTACAATATGTAGAACAAGAAGAAAGTTATACATCTCAAGTATCTATCTAGGACCAAGATGTTATTCTAGTATTTGGAGGAAGAACGGGTGAAGCCTATGAATTGAGTGGAAGATGAATTCATCGAGGAATGTATCAACGCAGTAATGGGAAACGGTTGAATGCTGATATAAATGGTGCATTAAATATATTGAAAAAAAGTAATGTTGTGAGCTTAGAAGCTCTATACATAAGAATAAGGGTTGTCTAATCATAGGTGGAAACTTAAATAAAGACGAAATTCTTTTAAAAGCTTTGACTTCTATAAGTCGGGGTAGTTCACTGCATCTGTTAAGGTCGAAGAAAGTGAAATAGTAAAAAGAAAGAGGGTGGACCAGATTTGGTGCATCCTCTTATTCGTATAAATATATAAACTGTAAAAGAATTACTTTGAGCTTTAATTAAAACAAATCTTGCAAAGC
>SAMEA104404106__coassemble_78_pt1 | contig 195437 bp, 202 predicted proteins | sample SAMEA104404106__metabat2_low_PE_012 | metagenome-assembled genome bin SAMEA104404106 (sample SAMEA104404106) | Balaenoptera acutorostrata | reverse complement strand
GTAATGATTTACCCTTTTAAATATTATTGGCTACTTATCGTTCTCGAGTACGACTTTCTATTTTTAATTCCTTTTCTCTGTATTTGATAAAACTACGTTCTCGAATGCGTTGGCAAGCTTTGACTTGTTCTCTATATTTTTTGATGTCTGGTGTAAACTCTTTGGCAAGTTTAGACCATTTTTCTTTTTCTTCTGGATCGTTCGTATGTTGTCTTTGATAATAACACTTCTTTCTTTCGTAAAGTAAACGATCCAATTCTTTTTGATTGATGGATTGATACGCATCTAATTCATCTATGCTTTTAATTTTATAATGGGATAATAATTCAATTTCCAATGTATACTGATCTAGCTTTTTGAGTTCTTTACGAATCTCTGGAGAGAGTTTTCTTTGTGGTTTAGGTAAAACTTTATGAATTATAAAATGTTGAATATAGAGCTTTTCTAAGCCAAATAATTGATTGCGTTTGTATTTGTGATAATAGTTTTTTAATGTAGTAACAGAATTAATTTTTCCTACCATTTCAATCGGTCTTCTTGAATAAATAATAGTATCTGTAATCGAATCTATATGATATTTTTCTCCTAAACTTGATAGAGGAATAGGCTGACTTAAATAAGGATGACAAATATAATCATCATCGCTATTTCTAATAAATTCATAACCTTTTAAATGCATATTTGAAATAAATTCTTGTACTGTTCTAGAATATTGGACAAGCAGATCGATATCCTTTTTAATATCGTTCATATAAGTTTTTGTCGCATTATAATCTATTTTCTTGTTTCTAGAATTTGATTTTTCAATGACAGACAATCCATATTCTCTACAAAGCTGATCGGATGTTTCTCGTAATTTATATCCGTCTTTTTTGGTATTACAGAATCGTTTTCCATTTATAAACGAAGTTGAATTTATCAAAATATGATTATGGATATGACCTTTATCCAAGTGTGTTGTTACTATCGTTTCGTATTGATTCGCAAATAATTTTTCTGCAAGTTTGATTCCAATTTCATGAGCAATCTCAGGAGATACTTCTCCAGGCTTGAATGCCTGATATCCATGAAAAGCGAGAATATCGCTTGTATCATGGAATAATTTTTTTGTTTGCAGCATCGAAGATTTTGGATCATACATGTTGCAGTTCAGACAAGTTACAAATTGCATTTCATCATTTTCTTCAATCGTTTTATCTTCATTTCGAATATAATCTATGACCTGATCCAAACGTCCATGGATCGGCCACATAGAAGTAACAGCCATTAAGTACCTCTGACTCTTTTGTCAGTTTCTAGCATAAGATTTTTCGAAATTAACAAAACTTCTTGAATGGTTTCTGAATCAAAAGATTCTCCCATATAGGATTTTCTTAGAGCTTGATTTAGTAAATTTCCATAACGATTTAATGCATTTGTGAATTTGTAATAGTCAATATTTGGAGGTTCGGCAAAGACAGATTTACGAATACATTCTCTTATAAAACGTTCACGACTCATTTTTGATTTTTGAACTTTTGACATTAAGTTTTGGTATTCTTCATCATTCATTCGAACCTTGATTGCATGATTTCTTTGGGCCATGTTATCACTCCTTCCTTGTTGGCTGGCCAACTTTGATTTGTATTTTGGGGTCAAAATACGTTGCTTGCTACTACATATATAAAGTTTTATTCATGAATCTTAATAAAGTCTTCAAAATTTTTATGATGTTCATCAATCTTATTGGCAGTTGTAATCTTTTGGTCTTTAAAAAAATCATGATATGTGGATAAGACTACTTCTACAGTATCTCCTAAACGGTCAGCTACTTCATATGGACTTAGTCCAACTACGCTTGTTACATAACTACAAAAGCTATGTCGTAAGCCGTGAAAAGTAGGGTTGTTTAGATGGTTGTATTTAGCGAGTGTGTCCACCCATCTTGTCGGAGTATGGTCTCCTAAAGGGGCGCTAAAGCCTTGTTGTTCAGAAGGGAAGACAAAAGCATCTTCTGTAAAGCCTTCGACATCTTTATATGTTGAATACACTTCTAATAGGATGGAACGTAAATTTGTATCCATGTAAATAGAGTAACCATTTCCATTTTTTCTTCCGATTACTCGCTCGTTTTTATTGTTCATGTGGTAGTCGATATAAAGAACGTTTGATTGAAAATCAACTTGATTCCATTGCAAAGCTCGTATTTCTGATTTACGTAGTCCGCTGAAATAACCAAAAATTAATACTTGTCGAATTAATTTATGATTTGCTTTTTTATAACATTGTGGAATTGAAGAAATGATTTGTTTAAATTCATCAGGGGTCCAATATCGAATAGTTTCGCTCGTTTTGATTTTCTTTAGTGGTTTGTAATTTAATACTGGATTTCTATCTACGATTTCATGACTTACACCATAATTTAAAATGGTTTTGATAAGTGCAGTCATCTTATTAATGTAATTAACTGAATAGTTATTGTTCTTCATTTTAAGAGCCAGACGTTCTAAATCACCAACACGTAATGTAGATACTTTTCGATTTCCTAATTCATTTTTAATGTTATTCTTATACCAGGATTTGATGGAATCTCCAGAAGAAGATGGATTCAATGCTAGGTATTCTTCAACGTACATTTTTGTTAATTCATTAAGAGTGATGGATAGATTGATTTTTGATTTTAAAAAATATGCTTCATATTCTTTTGCTTCTTTTTTCGTTTGAAATGGTTGATTGGATTTAGGGTTTACTCGGATTGTTGTTGTTTTTTCTCTATTATTGGGATTCCTGCAAACAATGAACCAAGTATTGTTTTTCTTATTTTTATATTGTGCCATAATAACTCCTTATGGGACGGAAAGGACAGTTAGGACGTAAGTTTTTATGCGTCCTACTTGTCCTAAGTGTCCTTTTTTATAGTGATTTATTTTTATCTACTTTAAATATATATAGTCTTCCATTAGAATGACTAGCACTTTTTTCAAAAGAAATTCCTTCCTTATTTAAAAAAGTTTCGAATTTTTTAATTTTTCTTCCCAATGAACTAGATGAAATCGTTAATCCAACCTGAGAACATAACTCAGATAATGTTCCACTAAATTGTTTTTTTCTTAATAAAAAGTTTCTAACAAGCGCAATATTAATATCTAAATCAGATTCTTCTCGTTCATTGTCGATAGAATAGGTTAGAGTATTAAAGTTAAATTTTAAAGGAATGATTTGTTCACGAATGTTTCTACCACCAACTTCTAAAGTGGCACATTCTTCTCCAATTCCATTTCTGTATAAGTGAAAAAAGCTTCCGTTTAATGATCCAACAAGTTTTACTCCACCTTTTACAGAATTATATGAATTTTTTTCTCCTGTTTTGGTATCGTGGTTTAGCAGTACAAATGCAACATTACAAATTCGAGCAATACCTTTAATGGTTTCGATATCATCGGTAATTTTAGAATTACTGTATTCATTTCTCTCATCAATATCTCGAATGTTATCAAATAAGTCAATGAATACAACGCCCAGATTAGGAAGACGATTAAATGAATCGTTCACAACTTCTAGTAGAGATGGATAATTTAAATCTTGTTCTATTTCATTACCTAATGAGATAGGACCGTCAAAGTAAAAATCTAAATGTGTATTATTTTTAATGTTCATAATTTTAAGACGTTCTGCAATCAAATCTTCATCATTGTCTAAAGTGATGTAGAGTACATCTTTTTGAGTAGTTGGTAGTCCTAAAAATGGTTCTCCACAAGAAATTTTTTCAGCCATTTTTAAAGATAGGGAAGACTTACCTGCTTTAGAACCACCAGTTAGAACGGAAACTTTATTTCCTCTAAGAAGACCTTTAATAATCTCTTCTGGTTTTGAAATATTTTTGTTTCTTAATTCAGTTACATTGATGTAATTGTATTCGTGATTTTGATTTTCCATTATAAAAACACCTCCATTTATGGATTCAAAATAAATAAAGGTGCTTGATAGTATATTTTATTGAAATGTACATTTTTACGTGTTACTATTCGATTGCTGGTCTATCAAGCACAGTTTTATAGGTTTAATGCTGAGTTCGCCAAAATTAAGCATTAAATCTATTTTTTTCTTGTTCCGCATTTAATCGAATTAATTCAACATCTAGTCCGATATATTCTAGAACAAGTTTGTTTGGAATACCCCAAACTCCAAATTCTTTTCCAGTTTGTTTTTGCAAATCAGAAACCATTTTATTCCATGTTTTTTTGTAGTATTTGGAATTTGTACCTAATAAATGCATACAATCTGTATATTTCAGAAATGGTTTAATTGCAATTTGATATTTTTCAGAATAGGTCATTGTTTTTTCTCCTTTCTACTCATATGAGTCCATTGGACCTTTATGAGTTCACTTACAGTATAAAGGGTCAACGGACCTTTTTCAATGTAAAATTTAAAAAATTATGATATAATGTCGATAACATGGAGGATTTGTTATGGGTACAGAAAGAAATAATTATAAAATCGGTATTTATTTGGAACGGGCATTGAATGATCAGGGAATGTCGTTAAAAGAATTATCAGAAAAAACGGGGATCAGTTTTAATTTATTAAGAAGATACATTACAAATGAAAAAAGTCCTTCATTGTCATACATCAAATTAATTTCAGATGCATTAGGGAAGGACATTGAATATTTTACTGAAGATACATTTTATAAAGATGGCCAGATGAGAGCTCATATCTTAACTTATGACTTATTAGTTGATTTTGAAAAAGGAAATGAAGGCTCTGTAAAAAAATCATATCGAGCTTTAGAAAAATTGATGGATCAGATTTTTAATTCGGTTACCTTAGAAGGTCAGGAAAAGATTGTAGAAAAATTATATTTATTTTTGACTTCTGATTTATACCCAATAGCATATGATGAAAAGAATCCAGATCAATCATACTGGAATTGGTTCTTTACAGATAAAAATGCTATGCAGCAAAATTTAGATATCAACAAAAAAACAATTTATCAATTATTGAACATGTTTACAAAAGACAAAGGGGAAGAGGACGAAGAATTAAAAGATTTGATCTGCAGCTCTATTGATAAATATGAAATTCAAGAAGAATTAAATAAGGATAAATAGAAAATGACGATATAAAATATCGCCATTTTTTTTTACTAAAAGTATCTAAATATGTTTTTCAGAACGTTTGTTTTATGAGTGAAAAAACCACTTTTATTTTTTTGTTTTTCAAATTGTTTTTCAGAATTTAATAAAGATAAAAGAAAAAGTCTCGATTATGCTTTATATAAAGCGTTTTCGAGACTTTTAATTGCTTCATGGCAGGGGTAGCAGGAGTTGAACCCACATCAGCGGTTTTGGAGACCGTTATTCTACCATTGAACTATACCCCTAAGACTCATATAGTATAACAATAATAATTAATGAATGCAATACTTTTTTTGTTTTTTTTAAAATTTTGTTTTATAATTTGAAATATAAGAGAAATCTTATTAAGGAGAGAGTAACATGCCAACTCAAGTCGTCGTAGGAACCCAATGGGGAGATGAAGGAAAAGGAAAGGTAGTCGATATTTTAGCTCAAAATGCAGACTATGTCGTTCGTTTTCAAGGAGGAGACAATGCAGGTCATACTGTCATTGTTGATGGAGAAAAACATATTCTTCATTTATTACCAAGTGGTGTACTACATAAAAATGGTCTTTGTATCATTGGTCCGGGTGTTGTTTGTAACCCGTTTATATTATTAAAAGAAATGGAAGTTTTAGAAAAAAGTGGATTAGTATGCGATCATATCATCATTAGTGATCGAGCTCAAATGCTGATGCCGTATCATCGTTATCAAGACCAGCTCGAAGAAGAATCTAAAACAGATAAAATTGGAACTACAATGCGAGGAATTGGACCTTGCTATGCAGACGCCTATGCAAGACGAGGAATTCGCTATCATGAATTTATTGATTTTGATTCGTTTAAAGTTCGTTTAAAAGAATGTTTAGACTTAAAAAATAAGTTGTTTACAAAAGTATATGAAGCGCAAGCGATGGATTACGAACAAATGGTTGCCCAATTTGAAAGCATTCATGCTAAGATCGTACCTATGATTCGTGAAACAACATCTATTTTAAATACAGCCATCCAAGAAAATAAAACCATCTTATTTGAAGGAGCTCAAGCTTGTATGTTAGATGTAAGTTATGGAACGTATCCATTTGTAACTTCTTCTCATCCAACGAGTGCTGGAGCATGTGTAGGTGCAGGGGTTGCCCCATCTAAAATTGATGAAGTCATCGGAATTGTAAAAGCGTATTCAACCCGAGTGGGAGAAGGTCCATTTGTCAGTGAATTGAACGATGAAATGGGAGAATGGATTCGCCAACAAGGAGGCGAATATGGAGCCACTACCGGACGAGCAAGACGATGTGGATGGTTAGATTTAGTTGTCGTCAAACATGCACACATGCTCAATGGACTGACATCCATCGCTCTTACAAAAATTGATGTATTATCTGGATTGGATGAAATTAAAGTCTGCATCGGATACGACATCAATGGAACTATCTATGACTATGTACCAAGCGACCAACACCTAGTTGCACTAGCCAAACCAGTCTATAAAACCTTTGCTGGATGGAAACAAGACATATCCAAAATGGAACGCAAAGAACAACTTCCAGAAAATTGTTTAAAATACATCCAATTTATTGAAAAATATATTCAAGTTCCAGTACATTTAGTTTCTGTAGGACCAGACCGTCAAAATAATATTATGATGTAAAAAAAATTGTAGAAACACTACAATTTTTTTTTATATTTTGATAAGGTTATATGTAGACTGAAAGGGGTTACTTATGATAACAATCGAAAAAAAATATGAAAATGGAATCGTAGTCTTTCAACTAGCCAACGAAACCATACAAGCATATATTACCAATTATGGAGGAACCATCCTTAACATTTTCGTACCCGACCAAAACAATCAACCAACCGATTGTGTTTTAGGATTCGAAACCGTATTCGACTACGATAAACGAGACGGAACGTATTTAAACGCTTGCGTAGGACGCGTAGCCAACCGAATTGCCAATGGAACATTCACATTGAATGATATCGAATATACACTCATTCAAAACAATGGACCCAACACACTTCACGGAGGAGTGGAAGGATTTTCTTATAAAATATTCGACTACAAAATTGAAAACGACCAACTTCAACTCCATTACACAAGTCCAAACTTAGAAGAAGGATTTCCAGGCCAATTGGAATTTTATGTAATCTACTCATTAGAAAAAAATGCTCTAAAAGTAGAATATCAAGCAATAAGCGACCAAGATACAATCGCAAACTTTACCAACCACGCTTACTTTAACTTAAACGGAACCACATCCTACGTAGGAAATCATACATTACAAATCCAAGCATCTCACTTTGGATGTGTCGATTCCAACGGACTATACAATGGTGAAATTCGACCTGTAGAAAATACACCCATGGACTTTCAAACCAGCCAAACATTAGACACATGCTTCCACAGCCAATATGATCAATTAGAAATAGGACATGGACTTGACCATCCATTTCTGTTTGACACAAAAGAAAATCAAGTCCAACTATACAGTCCTAAAACCGGAATTGAACTATGTGTATCGACAACCTATCCACTCGCTCAAATTTATTCAGCCAATTTTTTAAATGGCCAAAAAGCCAAAGACGGATTGTATATGCAACCAAAAGATGCTATCTGCATCGAAACCCAATATATGCCCGACAGCATTCACAAAGAAGAAAATTCAAAAGTAATAGTAAGAAAAGGAGAATTGTACAAAGAAGTCACTCTGTACAAATTTAGAAATAGACATGCAAGCAAGTAACTGGAAACAAAAATTTGAAACAAAAGAATTTGAAAACACATTAAAAGAATTATACGTAGACGAAAATGTAATCCGATACCAACACACAAGATATCAAAATTTAGCAACAACATTCATTCAACACTACCAAGACCAAGAAGTACAAGTCTTTAGTGCAGCCGGACGAAGCGAAGTCGGAGGAAACCATACCGACCACCAAAAAGGATGTGTCTTAGCCGCCAGCATCAACCTAGACGCCATTGCCATGGCAAGCAAACAAGAAAATACGATCTCAATCATCTCCGATGGTATGATCATTGAACCCATTGACATCAACCAACTACAATATGAAGAAAACGAAAAAGGAACATCCAAAGCATTAGTGAAAGGTGTTGTAAGTCAATTAGAAAAATTAGGATATACAATCGGAGGATTTAAAGCCTATATCACAAGCGACGTATTAATCGGAGCTGGACTATCTAGCTCAGCCGCCTTTGAAACCTTAATCGGAACAATCATCAGCGGATTATACAATCAAAATACCATCGACATGGTAACCATTGCGAAAGCCGGACAATATGCAGAAAATGTATACTTTGGAAAACCATGCGGACTCATGGACCAATGCGCATGTGCCGTAGGAGGATTGATCAACATCGACTTCAAAGACACAGCCAACCCTATCGTACGTCATTTAGATGTCGACTTTTCTACATTTAAACATAGCCTATGCATCGTTGACACAAAAGGATCACACGCCGATTTAACAGAAGAATATGCAGCCATTCCAGTAGAAATGAAAAAAGTAGCTAACTACTTCGGAAAAGAAGTCTTACGAGAAGTCGATCCTAACGAATTTTTTACATCCATTCAAAATGTACGCCAAACATGCAGTGATCGACCAACCCTAAGAGCTTTACACTTCTTTTTAGAAAATGAACGTGTAGAAAAACTCGTACAAGCATTAAACAATCATGAATTTGAAACATTCAAACAACTCATCCAACAATCTGGAAATTCAAGTTATAAATATTTACAAAATGTATTTGCCGCAAGTGACGCTCAAAACCAAGCTGTATCATTAGGATTAGCGATGAGCGAACACATCCTACAAGATCATGGAGTTTGCCGAGTTCATGGAGGAGGTTTTGCAGGAACCATCCAAGCCTTTGTCGAAGACGAATATGTTCAAACCTACAAAGAAGAAATCGAAAAGGTATTCGGAAAAGATACATGTCACATATTAAAAATCCGTAAATATGGAGGATATCAAATTCTCTAAAAAAGAGCTCATCATTTGAGTGCGTCCCATAAGGAAGTATTTCCGAAAAGGTCTTAGGAGTTTGCTTCTAACGATTGCACTGTTTATGCTCCGTATGGAGTATAAACAGTATGCTCGGGTGACACAGAGAAACGGCTTTGCTTTTCGTTCTCGCCTATATTATAATTTACAACCAAACGAAAATAAGAATCTGTGGAGGTAATCAACATTGAGTAAAGAATATGAGTTTATAAAGAATTGCGAGTGTTTTTTTGTTGTAACAATAAATGGCAGTTTTCCTGCTTGCAGACCCTTTGGTGCAATAATGGAAATTGGAGATAAGTTATATATTTCAACTCACGATGGAAATGAGGTACATAAACAGTTAAGATCCACTGGTAATATGCAGATTATTGCCAAAAAAGAAGGAAGTAGAGCTTGGCTAAGAATTACAGGAATTGCAGAAGAATGCAATGACATTTCTTTGAAACAGAGATTTATGGAAGAATGCCCAATTTTAGCAAGTCATTTTGGTGCGGCTGATTCAGAACACTTTTTGATGTTTAAAATCACAGTCAAAAAATCCGAATTTAGATGAGCGTTTCAGTTCAAAGGATTCCAGTTTATCGGGCAGTTATATAACAAGAAACGGAGTGTGTCGAAAATTTCGATACACTCCGTTTTGGATTTTGGTACTTTCTAAATTACTTCCTTATCTTGCAGCAGCTTTACGATGCGCTCTTCATTTTTAAAGAATACATACAAATAGCTCCTGCTATAGCTACATTTAAACTTTCAAAACGATCCATCTCAATTTTAATACATTGGGAACAAGCCTCAATCACCTCATTTGAAAGACCTTGCCCTTCGTTACCCATCACAATACCAAAATCACCAATAGGACTTGCATCTTGTAAAGCAATCGAATCATGATGTAAGGCCGTCGCAAAAATTTGTATGCTCTGTTTTTTATCTTCAATCGTATCCAATATATCACAATTATAAATTGGCAAATGGAATACAGCCCCTTGACTTGACTGTAATGTTTTTGCATTAAAAGGATCCGCACAAGATTTTGACATATAAATCGCATCAAAACCAAAACTATACGCCGTGCGAATTAAAGTCCCTACATTACCAGGATCTTGTACATCCTGCAACAATAAAATCTTATGCTCTTCATGATTTTTAAAAACAGGCTTTTGACAAACACCAATCCAATTCGCATCCGAATTTTGAACGGACAATTTATTCATAACCACTTGCGTACAATAAGTAGCCTCCATATCCGTTGGATTTTCTTTTCCTTCTAAAATATAAATATCTTTTAGAATTCTAGAAGCCTTTGCCTCTTTTACCATGTGTATGCCTTCTACAAGAAAGAGAGCTTGTTTATCTCGCTCTTTTTTTGTATGCAGTTTTGTCAACTCTTTAATCTTTTTATTTTGTACCGATTCAATATATTTCATATAAGTACCCCACAAACAATCGCCGTCGATAATAAAATCGTTAAAATATAGAAAATATGTTTTCTTCCCGCTTGCATTTCAAATAAAACAAACAAACCAAGACCTGCATTCGTAATCAATCCGGCCAACAAACTACCAAAAGAAAGCTGTCCATATGAAAACAATTGACATAAGACCACGCTCGCACTACAGTTTGGAATCAAACCAAACAAACTTGCCAAAATCGGTTGGAAAATTGAATCCGTCAACAATAAAGTCGACAACGCCTCATGACCAATTGCATGAATGATCAAAGAAAATAAGAATGCAGTCACAAACACCAATCCAAAAATCTTTAACGTATGATGTAAGACATTGTGTAAAATCGTTCCCTTATGTTCGCTACAAGAACAATGAACGTGGGCAATCTCTAAATCCTCATCTTCCTTAAAAGGAAGAAGAATTTGATTTTTGAAAAGAAGATTATCCACCAACAAACCAACCACAATCCCAATTGTAAGTTTTAAAGCCAATAAAACAATCAAATGCATGTGCAAATCAGGCATAGATATTAACATAGGAATGGCTTCATCGCTTGTTGCGATAAACATAGCCAATAAAGTCCCCATCGTAATATGTTTTTGTACGAACAACATAGCTGCTAAGACACTAAATCCACATTGAGGAATCAATCCTAATAAAGCACCTAAAATAGGACCATACTTTTGTAGAGAAATAAAAAACTGATCTTCTTCCTTATGAGAATGGGAATACGACTCTAATAAAAAATATGTAAGAAATAATAAAGGAAACATTAACCATGTATCCTTAAGTGTATGAAACAATGTATGAATAAGAAAGTGCATAGTAAACCTCCCCTAACTTATAAAGTTTAAACTATTTTACAAAAAAAAGAAAGCGGGTTAATCAATAATACCCGCTTCCTCTCGAATTTCAATATGTTTTTTCTCCAATTTAAATTTAGAATAATCATGCAAACTTGCATACAATAAGGCAAAGACAGGCACTCCTAAAAACATTCCAAGAACACCAAACAAAGCACCACCAACAGTTACACTAAATAAAATCCATAAACCAGACATGCCTAAACGATCACCTAAAATGATGGGCTTCAACACATTTCCATCCACTTGTTGAAGAATTAAAATGAAAACCATAAAGAATAAGGCGTAGGCAGGATGAATTAACAACAACAACACGGTAACAGGAATGGCTCCTAAAAAAGGACCAAACACCGGAATGATATTTGTGATGCCAATAAAGAAACCAATCATACTTGCGTAAGGAATTTTGAAAATTAACATTCCCAAATAGCAAATCAAACCGACAATGAGTGAATCTAAGAAGTTACCTACAATGTATTGTTCAAAAACAATTTTGGCATCGTTCAAAAATAAAATTAAAAAATTAGCCGTAGACTTATTGAAAATGGAAAAGCTAAACTTTTTAAAATCTAAAATTAAAGATTCTTTATCCAATAAAATATAGAAAGCAGAAGCAACCGCAATAAAGAAATTCATAATTTTATGCGCAAAAGAAAAGGAGGCACTAGCCAATTCGGGAATCAAACCCGTAATAGTTGTAGTCACTTTTTCTGTCAAGTTGAAAGATTCAAACCAGGCTTCGTACATTTCTGGAGAAATGTGGAACATTTTCGAAAAATATTGAATATATTCATAAAGTGTATTGGAGTACTTTTGGATATTTCTCATAAACATTTCAATCGAATCCAATAAGTTTGGAATGATTGTACTAATCACGAATCCTAAAAGACCGAACACAATTAAAAATACAATGATTTCAGAAATAATTCGCTTGTTTCTTTCTTTTAATTTCGTATGGGATAAAAGACGCACTTGTACCCACATTACCGCTTTGTTTAAAATGAATGCCATCGCAAAACCAGAAATGAAAGGGAATAAAATAGTTATTAAATTCGCAATCAAATCCAACACTTGATCAATTCGATAAATTAAAGTAAAAACTAAAATTCCAATCGATAAAGAACAAGAGTATATGATTATTTTACGACGCATTTCTTTATTGATTTCAATACGCAAAAAATCACCTCTCTGACCATTGAACATATCTTATCATCTAGTAAAAATTTGTAAAAGAGCTTACAATAAAAATATGAAAAAAATATTTGAAGGAACGATTTCTTGTAAATCGATGATAGAAGAAAACAAAAGAAGCATCGACATGTTGTATGTGGATGAAAAAAAGAGAACGAAAGATTTCTCATACATTGTGCGCCTTGCACACAAACAAAATATTCCCGTATTGAAATGTACAAGAGAAAAATTGGACACCATTTCTCAATCTAAAAAACATGGAGGGATGTTGTTAGAAGCCGAAAATCGAATGATTCCAAGCCTTTCTATGTTTCCTAAAAAAGAAGGGATGATCTGTTATATTGATGGATTGGAAGATCCATATAATCTAGGAAGTGTATGTAGAACATTATATGCAAGCGGATGCCAACTGTTGATTTTACCAAGAAGAGATTGGAGCCAGGCAGAAACGGTAATAGTAAGAGCAAGTGCCGGTGCGTATGAAAAAATGGACATTGCGATGGTAGAAAATGAAAGGGAACTGATTCAATATTTAAAAGAGAATCAAATTTCTTTAATTTGTGCCCATCGAAAAGAGGCAGTATCTTTAAAGACATATACATTCCCTAAAAATTGTTGTATTGCGATTGGAGGCGCTTTACGAGGATTGAATAGTGCGATTACAGCTAATAGCGATCAAAACGTATATATAGAGTATGGTAGAGACTATCGAAATGCACTAGATACAGCCAGTGCCGTATCAATCTTTAGTTTTATGTATACATACCAGGAGGATTAACATGAAAACAAACCGAGAAGAATTAGTGAAAATATCTGTATTAGGAAATGTCGATCATCCTTCTTGTAAAGGATATCGGGTTGGATACGATGGCAAAGGAAGAGTCAATGTAGGTACGGGAGGTATTTGCTATAATTTTGCAATCGGAGATAACTGCATGAAAGTCTGTGGAGACCATGTCGAACCGGGCGTTTCCATTTGCAATCGGGATTACAATGAAAATAGTGCCTTGGAATATTTAGCTTGTATTGGAAATGAAGCAAAAATTATCAGTGGACCTTGTAAAGGAAAAAAAGGATTTGTGACAGGTACGCATGGGGGCGTTGAACACACTATGATTTATTTGCCTTTGGATGTGTTAGAAGAAATGGATGGCAATGAAAGCTTTTTAGTCAAAGCCTATGGACAAGGGCTGAAATTATTAGATCATCCAGATGTAAAAATGATGAATATAGATCCATCTTTATTGGAAACAATGAACATTCAAGAAGAGCAAGATTCGATTGTTTTCCCAGTTGTTACGGTATTGCCCGCTTACTTATTAGGAAGTGGATTAGGAAGTGCTTCGATGATGACAGGAGATTATGATATTATGACACAAGATGAAGAAGCCAATGCAACGTATGGAATCAATGATTTACGTTTTGGTGATTTTGTTGCTGTTCAAGATCATGCAAGTGAATATGGATCTCATTATTTACAAGGAGCAATAACAATTGGGGTTGTTGTGCATTCGGATTCGTTTACAAGCGGCCATGGTCCTGGTCTTTGTGTTGTTGCTACGAGTAAAAATGGAAAAATTATTCCGAAAATAGATAAAAATGCAAATTTAAAAAAGTACATGGAATAAAACAAATACTATAATGTCATCTTTCTTATTTGGATTTTGATTGACTTGATGAAACCAGCTTTGGCTGGTTTTCTTTTTTTGATGGAGAACATAAAAATGTTCTGTTATAATAAAGGGTATGAAATTTGTTAATGTACTCGTAGAACACACAGCCTTACAATTGAATCAAACCTTTACTTATGCTTGCGAATTTGATGTTCAAAAAGGGATGCGCGTAAAGGTTGATTTTGCACATCAACTCTTGGTTGCAATTGTGATGGAAGTGGATGTCACATATAATCAATCTAATTACAAATATGTATTAGAAGTTTTAGATGCACAACCTCTTCTAAACGATGAAATGTTTGAGTTGGCTAACTATATATCCAACACATATGTTACAAGTTTAATGAGCTGTTTTCGAACTATGTTGCCACCTGCATTGCGGCCAACAAGCCATTCGACTACCGTACAATATGAGGATTGGTTTGTATTGTCTTCATCTACACAACCTTTAACAAAAAAACAAGCCGAAGTCTTTGAACAATTTAAAAATCAACTTCCTATGAAAGCTTGTTTCTTTCGTAAACTAGCCAAACATCATACCAAAGCATTGCTTGACAAAGGGTATATCCAAATTGAATCAAGAGAAAAAAGTAAATCGCTTGTTTCAGTCGATACGATTTCTATTCCACATCAGCTGACGCAAGAACAAGCCCATGCGTTGGATGAAATACATACAAGTTTGGACTCGGTTTATTTGCTACATGGAGTAACAGGATCAGGAAAGACGGAAGTCTTTTTACGCTTAGCTCAAGAAGTATTAGATCAAGGAAAACAAGTACTTTTTTTAGTGCCAGAAATCGGACTGACACCCATGATTATTTCCCGTGTTATGGCTCGTTTTCAGCAAAATATTGCGATTTATCATTCGCAATTGAATGCATCCGAAAAATATCAACAATACCAAATGGTGAAAAATCGACAAGTGAATATCGTTGTTGGAACTCGTTCGGCCTGTTTCATGCCCTTTCATGATTTAGGATTGATTTTGATGGACGAAGAACATGACACGAGTTATAAACAAGATTCCATGCCAAAATATCATACAAGAGATGTCGTTTTATTTCGTGCTCAATATCACCACTGCAAAGTTGTTTTAGCGAGTGCGACTCCTTGTTTGGAATCGTATGCTAGAGCGTATAAAGGAAAATATCATTTGATTGAAATGAAACATCGCGTCTATGATCAAATGCCTGACATCCAACTTGTGAATTTAAAAAATGAACCTGTCCAAGGTGGACTTTCTAAAACGCTGATTGATGCGATTACATTGCGTCTGGCTAAAAAAGAACAAGTTATCTTATTATTGAATCGACGAGGATATTTGCCAACCGTACGTTGTATACAATGCAATGAAGTTTTAACATGTCCCGATTGCGGAATTGCACTATCGTATCATAAATCCAATAATGCACTCGTATGCCATTGTTGTGGAAACGTCTATCAAATGCCAAAAACCTGTCCAAATTGTAACAGTCAAATGTTTTCCAATACAGGAATGGGAACGGAAAAATTAGAAGATAAAATTCGAGAATTGTTTCCTACAGCACACATCGTTCGTATGGATGCCGATAGTACAAGACGCAAAAATGCGCATCAAAAATTATTGAGTGAATTTGAACAAGCAGGAGATATTTTAATAGGAACTCAAATGGTTGCCAAAGGCTTGGATTTTCCTAAAGTGACATTGGTTGGGATTTTACAAGCGGACGCAAGCATAGTACGTAATGATTATCGAGCTTGTGAAATAGCCTATGAAATGCTAGAACAAGCGTCCGGACGTTGTGGTCGTGAAAAATTAGCAGGACAAGTAATCATTCAAACCTTTGATGAAGAACATTATGTTATGGAGTCGGTAGTCAACCATGATTATGCTTCTTTCTTCTCTAGAGAAATGCAGTATCGTCATTTAGGTCAATATCCACCCTATGTATATATGGCTACATTGGTCTTCTCCCACATGAATATAGAAAAAGCGCGAGCTAAAGCCTTAGAAGCCAAACAATTTTTAAGCGAAAATCGCGTATTAGGACCGATTGATATTTCAATGCGATTGAAAAAAAGTCGAGTTCGTTTATTGGTTAAAGATAAAAATGAAACCCATCTTCAAGAACAACTTTGGAAGTGGGTACATTATGATAAAGAACATCCATCCACTGTAAAGATGGAAATCAATATGCATCCTTTGATGCTGGAGGATTAGAATATGAGAACATGGACTCTACAAGCCTTACATGCTGTCGTTGTTGATGGTGTGTATTCCAACTTATATTTAAAAAAACACTTACAAGAATTGAATTTGAAAGACCAAGCTTTAGCAACACGAATCTTTTATGGAACTATTCAAAATTATGCCTTATGTCAAAGTGTATGGAAACAATATGTAGAAGATAAAAAGAAAGTGCCTAAAAAAATACAAATTCTATTATCTATGAGTGTATATCAACTTTTATTTTTAGAACGAGTACCTGAGTATGCCATCATTAGTGAAGCGGTCAATATCGCAAAGAAAATTTCGTTTAAGATGAGTGGATTGGTCAATGCGGTATTGCGAAAAGTCAAAGCAGAATCGATTCAATGGCCACAAGATCCTATAGAACGATTGGCTATGGAAACATCCGTACCCGCTTGGCTTTTAAAAATGTGGAACGTACAATATGGACAAGCGTATATGGAACAAATGGCGCGCAGCAGTAATCAAATTCTTCCTATTTATGTACGAAGAAATGCATTGCTTGTTTCGAAAAGTGAATTTGAAAAAGATCCTCAAATGAAACCGTATAAAGATTTATATATATATGAAGGTAGTCAAATATTTACACATCCATACTATAAAAAAGGATGGGTCAGCGTCCAAGATGAAGGATCTCTTCGAATTGCTCAATATGTGGATGCTCAAAAACAAGATCAAATTTTAGATGTTTGTGCAGCTCCAGGAACGAAAACGATGGCCATGGCCGAATGTATGCAACAAACCGGACACATCGATTGTTTAGATATTCATGCGCATCGGGTCCAATTGATCGAAAATGAAATGCGGCGACTTCATATTGAAAATGTTTGTGCACATGTCCAAGATGCATGTGATCTAAGTGCATTTGGTATGTATGATAAAATATTATGTGATGTTCCATGTAGTGGATATGGAGTGCTCGCTCGTAAGCCAGATATTAAATTGCGCATGCAACCAAGCGATATGGATACATTGATTCCTGTACAAAAAGTGATACTACAAAGTGCGAGTGCACATGTAAAAGAAAATGGAATTTTAGTCTATTCGACATGTACAGTGAATAAAAAAGAAAATGAAAAACAAGTGGAACAGTTTTTAAAAGCCAATGAAAATTTTGAATTGCTTGAACAAAATACGATTTTTCCAAGCGAATGGACAGATGGCTTTTATATGGCAAAATTAAGAAGAAAAGGATGAAAAGTATGCAAAGTATTTATGATTTAAATTACGATCAAATGGAAGCATTCGCACAAGAATGCGGATGGAAAGCCTTTCGAGGACGTCAAATTTTTCAATGGTTGTATCGTAAAAGAGTATTCTCTTTTGATGAAATGACCGATTTGAGCAAAGAAACAAGAGAAGTTTTAAAATCTAGATTTCAAATCAATCCTTTAGAATTGGTAAAAAAACAAGTAGCGAAAGATGGTACGACAAAGTTTTTATTTAAAACCGAAGATGGTGCGTTGTTAGAAAGTGTCATGATGGTATTCGATTATGGAAATAGTATTTGTGTATCGAGTCAAGTCGGATGCAATATGGGATGTGCCTTTTGTGCAAGTGGATTGACAAAAAAACGTAGAGATTTAACAAGTGGAGAAATGGTTGCTCAATTTTTATATGTGCAAAAAGAATTGGACAAAAAAGAAGAACGTTTATCACACATTGTCATCATGGGAACGGGAGAACCGTTTGACAATTACGACAATGTGATGAACTTTTTAGCCACAGTAAATCATGATCGTGGATTGGGCATTGGATCTCGCCATATTACACTTTCTACTTGTGGAGTGGTTCCTCGTATTTATGATTTTGCTAACGAGCACACGCAATACAACTTGGCTATTTCTTTGCATGCACCGAATAATGAATTGCGAAATCAATTGATGCCGATTAATAGAGCATATCCTTTAGAAAAGTTGATGGAAGCCATCGATTACTATTGTAAAGAAAACAACCGTCGTTTGACATTTGAATATATTTTATTAAAAGGAGTCAATGATCAACCATGCCATGTGCGCCAATTGGCAAAACTATTGCACGGATACAACGCATATGTGAATTTGATTCCATACAATTCTGTGGATGAAAAAGGATTTAAATCGGTTACGCATGAAGAAGCAATGGTTTTCTATGATGCTTTAATGAAAGCAGGAATTCGTTGTACGATTCGTAAAGAACATGGAAATGATATCGATGCGGCATGTGGACAACTTCGTATTAAAGAAATCAAGAAAGGGAATGGCCAATAATAATGAAAGTTTGTGGAAACACAGATGTAGGAAAATCAAGAACAAACAATGAAGATGATTATTGTCTAGCTTGCAATGCCAACCAAGATTGGATGGGAATTGTTTGTGATGGAATCGGAGGAAGCATGGCTGGAGAAGTAGCCAGTCATACAGCTACCATCACGATGTATGAAGCCTTTCATGAAGCACCAGTTTTTGAAAAAGATTATCAAGTACAAGATTGGATTTTTGAAAACTTACAAGCTGCAAATAAAAAAATATATTCCAAAGCTCGTTTTTCTAAAAAAATGAAAGGCATGGGCACTACGGCTGTAGGGGTTATTGTTTGTAAGATTGGGACATATATTTTTAATGTAGGAGATTCTAGAATATATGCTCAATATGAAGATGGTTTTTTACAAATGAGTGAAGATGATTCGTATGTAGCTCAATTGATTCGTGAAGGAAAGCTCACTCTTCAACAAGCCAAAGTGCATCCTAAACGAAACGTTTTGACTAACGCCTTAGGTGTTTGGTCGAATATTCGTTCGGTTCAAATTCATAAAATCGATCCAGATTATCGATACTTATTGATTTGTAGCGATGGATTGCATGGATATGTAGATGAAGAAAAAATGGAAGAAATCGTAAACGATGCTTGGCTTCCTTTGCCAGAAAAAGTTCAACAACTCTTACAAAGTGCAAACGATGCGGGTGGATATGACAATTGTACAGCGATACTATTTGATCGTACGGAGGTAGCGCATGATTCAACAAATAGCTAATCGATACCGCATTGAATCGCTAATTGGACAAGGTGGAATGGCTGATGTATATAAAGCGTATGATACGATTTTAAACCGGGAAGTGGCTATTAAAGTGCTGCGGACTAAATTGGCAGAAGATGCGATGACTTTAGTTCGCTTTCAAAGAGAAGCAAGTGCTGCCTCTCGTTTTAATCATCCGAATGTCGTTGATATTTATGATGTAGGAGAAAGTGATGGATTGCATTATATTGTGATGGAATACATTCGAGGAAGAACACTAAAACAATTGATTCAACAGCGGGGCGCTTTAGATGTGAGTGAAGCGTTAGATATTATGAAACAGTTGACAAGTGCGGTTATGATGGCACATCAAAATCAAATCATTCACCGGGATATTAAGCCTCAAAATGTATTGATTAAAGACGATGGAACCGCTAAGTTGACCGATTTTGGGATTGCGGTAGCCAATGATAGTGTGCAATTGACCTACAACAATGCTGTTATGGGAAGTGCGCATTATTTAGCGCCAGAATCCGCACAAGGAAAAGAACCGAACCCTAAGATTGATATTTATTCGCTTGGAATTGTTTTTTATGAATTGTTGACAGGGGAAGTTCCCTTTAAGGGAAACAGTCCAACAGAGATTGCTTTAAAGCATTTGAAAGAAAAACTTCCATATCCGAGATTGTTTAATCCTCGCATTCCACAAGCGGTCGAAAATATTATCATTAAAGCAACGGCTAAGGATCCAAACGAACGGTATGAAAATGTACAATATATGTTGTACGATATTGAACATTGTTTAGAGTTGAAATATCGCAATGTATCTCGACTTCGATTGAAGAGCCAAACAATCAATATGATTAAGGCAGAACAAGGCAATGTCAAAGTGGAATATGTGGAAGAAAAAGAAGAAAAAGAATCCAACCATCATTGGATGACATATGGTTTGATTGCGTTAGGAGTTATAATTTCGATCGTTTTGGTATTGTTTATCGGAGCGATTTCGGGTGTACTACGGTTTAGTGGATTTTTAGGATATTATACAGTCCCTCATATTGTAGATTTACCGAAGGAAGATGCGATGATTCAATTGGAAAATGCGCACTTTTTACTAGAAAACATTCAATTCAAAGAACAATTGAGTGAAAGTGTACCCGAAGGGACGATTCTTTCTTGTAGTGAAAAAGAAGGCGATATCATTCCTGGGGATACAAAGATGGAAATTGTAGTCTCAAAAGGTCCAGGGTATGAAATTTTAGATTATACTGATTTACTTTTAGAAGATGTAAAGAATGAGTTTTTAAAACACAATGTTAATATTCAATTGGATATTGAATATCGAGGAACGCCTAATATCAATCCGAATACGATTTTAGAGCAATCGGGATTGTTCGATGGAGATATTATTGATCCAGATGAAGACAATGTGATTCATTTTGTGGTAGCTCAATATCCTTCTATTGTAATTTCAGCCGATTGGATGGGCATGGATGTCAATGAGATGAAGTCGTATTTAAATGATTTAGGAATCGCGGTGATGATGAAACCGGTTGGAAATTCGAATTCGAATACGATTGTAGACATTTCTCCGAAAGTGGGAAGTGAATATGTGCAGGAAGGTACAGACAGTGTTGTTACACTGTATTATGATTAATATGCAAGTAGGAAAAATTATAAAGATTATTTCAAATCAATATACAATCAAAAATGAAGAGGAAGAAGTGATTGCTTCCCCTCGAGGAAAAATGCGTTTGAAAGAAGTGCCTGTAGTAGGCGATGTTGTGGAATATGAAAAAGTAGAAGACTCATATCGTATTCATCAAGTGTTGGCTCGAAGCAATCGTTTGCTTCGTCCGGCTATTTCCAATGTGGATCAAGCTTTGATTGTAACAAGTTGTAAAGATCCGGATTTTTCAATTCATTTAATGAATCGTTTGATTTTTTTAGTTTCATTGAGTGATGTAGAACCGGTGATTTGTATCACAAAGTTTGATTTGTTGAGCGAACTTGAACGAAGTAAGCTAAAACAACTAATGGATGTGTACGAAAAAGCAGGGTATACAGTGATTTATACATATCCGGGTAGTGATGATCAAGCATTGAAAGATTGTTTAAAAGGAAAAGAAAGTGTGTTATGTGGTCAATCGGGAGCTGGTAAGAGTTCATTGTTGAATCGGTTGAATCCAGATTTTCTACTACAAACACAAGAGATTTCCAAAGCGCTAGGGCGTGGAAAGCATACGACTCGTTTTTGCCAATTGCATGAAGTGGCACAAGGTTGGGTGGCTGATACACCTGGATTTTCAAGCTTAGATTTTACACGTTTGGACATTTCTGCATTGGATGAAAAGATTAAAGATTTTAAACCGTACTTAGGAAAGTGTCGCTTTTCGGATTGTAAACATATTAACGAACCCGATTGTGCAATTAAAGAAGCGGTTGAACAGAAGTGGATTGAAGCTTCGATTTATGAAGACTATTGCCAGATTGTTGAAAATAAAAGAAAGAATACAAGGAGAATGTAAATATGAATGAATTAGTTATTGCCCCTTCCATTTTATCGTTGGATTATTCAAATGTGAGTGAACAATTGGAAGTGTTACGTCAATCACAAGCAAAATGGTTGCATTTTGATGTGATGGATGGACATTTTGTTCCAAATTTAACGTTTGGTCCGGATATTTTACGTGGTTTTAAAAAAGCGTGTCCATTGTTTATGGATGTGCATTTAATGGTGAGTGATCCAGAAATGTATGGTCCTATTTTTGTGAAAAATGGAGCAGATTTAGTGAGTTTTCATACAGAAGCATTGGATAATGATGTTACTCGCATTCGCGCTTTATTGGATACAATCCATGGAATGGATGCTCAAGTAGGTTTTGTTGTAAAGCCAAAAACAAGTATCGAAATGTTTGAAACAGTGCTTCCTTATACAGATTTAGTATTGGTGATGAGTGTAGAGCCTGGTTTTGGTGGGCAATCTTTCATGGAAGACCAACTTCAAAAAGTAGAATGGCTTCGTCAAAAACGTGAGCAATTGGGATTGAATTTTAGAATCGAAATCGATGGAGGAATCAATGCTAATACGTTTCAAAAAGCCATTGATGCAGGATGTGATACATTGGTTGCAGGAAGTTATGTTTTTAAAAATGATATCCAAGCTACAATTGCAGGTATGTTAAAAAAATGACAACGGCCATTTTAGTCACGCCCATAGCCAATACGATTCCTGTAGTGAAAGATGCGTTGTATGTGGGTGTGGATGCAGGTTGTTTAAAAATCATCGATCAAAATTTACCTCTTGCGTATGCGGTAGGAGATTTTGATTCGATGGATATCAAACAATTGGAAAAGATACCATGCCCGTATGATATTTTGCCTGTAAAAAAAGATGAGACCGATAGCGAATGGGCGATTGAATGGGCTCAAAAACAAAATGTGGATTCGATTGTCCTTTTTGGATCTTTATCGGGTCGAATGGATCATACGATGGCGAATGTACGCTTGTTGATGTATCGGTATAAAAATTTAATTTTACAAGATGAAACTCAAAAGATGATGCGTTTGGATGTGGGTGTACATGCCATTGCAAATTCGTATACGCATTGTTCTTTTTTTGCGATTGAACCAAGTCAAATCAGTTTGTGTGGTTTTATATACGATGTGATGGATTGTACATTGAATGTGCAAGATGTGTTTGCGGTTTCGAATAGTTTTGAAGAAGAGGTGGCATATGTGCATGTGCATTCTGGTTCACTTCTTTGTATTTTATCGAATGAAAAGTAAAGAAAGGTGAGGGATAAGAACATGACAAAAGATCGAGTGAGTTTATTGACCGGCCTTTGTTTTATGGGTTTGGGGATTGTTCTTATTTTTTTGCCAAATTTAGTATATTCTTGGATGTTGAATTTAGCGATTGTATATTGTTTTATTCAAACTATGTATTTGATGTATTTAATTGTAAAAGAGCGCAAGTGGATTGATGTCTTGTATGCGATTTTAACGTTGGGTTTCTTTTTTATTTTGACATATTATACGCATTTTCCTGAGTGGATCATTCGAGTGAGTTTTGGGGCTTATTGTTTGCTCGTTTCGGCGGCTACGTTTGTCCAATTTATTATCAATTGGAAATATAAAATTCAACATACAACGTTTGTTAGTTTTTATACGATTGTCTATTTGGTTTTGGGTTTATTTTTATTATTTACTCCTAATTTTGATACAAACTTATTGCTTCGTTTTTTTGGAATGTATTTTATTTTATTGGGAGTTCGTAATTTACATGATTTTTATGAGATGAACAACGGAGCTTTGCCATATTCTTGGAAGCGTAAATTTCGTTTGATGTTACCTCCTGAAATATGTGTGTTGTTGCCGGATTGGTCTTTGACTATCATTCAAAAACAAGATAGGAATGTTGAGTCGATCCATGTAAAAGATGAAGATGTTGTATTAAAAATCATGGTGCATGTAGGGCCGGTCGGTTTTCAAAAGATTGGTCATATTAGCTTTGCATACAAAGATAGAGTGTATAGTTATGGAAATTATGATTCGAGTACATATCGTTGGAGTCAAACATTAGGAGAAGGCGTTTATTTTAATGTGAATTTGGATGACTATATCGAAAATATGAATACGATTGAAAAAAATTCTGTCTTTGAATATGGAATTCGAGTCAGTGTTGCCCAACAAAAACATATTGAAGAAAAATTAGAAGAATTAAAAAAGAATTCGTATCCTTGGAAGTGTAAGATTGAACAAGAAAATGGATATGATCATTTTGAAGATTTTGAATCCGATTATCCATCGCGTCTACACTATCGAACAAATGCTACATTTTATAAAATTAAGTCTGGAAAGTTTAAGGCGTATTGGGCGTTAGGGGACAATTGTGCAACGTTTACCGATCTTGTTTTAGGAACTTTAGGAAGTGATGTATTGAGTCTTCGTGGTATTACATCTCCAGGAACATATTTTGATTATTTGGAAAAAGAGTATCGAAAGCCTTCGAGCCCGATCGTATATCGAAATATTCATATGAGAAAATAAAAAAAAGAACCAATCAACGGTTCTTTTCTTTTTTTTGTTCATTTCTAGTAGAATTAGATAGCGTTTTGTTTTTTCAAAGTTCTCAATGCACGAGCACTTACACGGATTTGTTTAGGTTTTCCATCAACTAATACAGTTGCTTTTTGTAAGTTTACATTCCATTTACGACGGCTTGCACGCATAGAGTGAGAACGTTTATTTCCAGATAAAGGACCTCTACCAGATACTGCACATACTTTTGACATCTTGCTGTCCCCCTTTTTCTTTCATTTTACATAATTACTCTAATATTTTAGCATTGAACATGGAATGTTTCAAGTGCTATTTCGGTAAATATTTTATGAATAACTACGACCTAATATATTGTATGTTTTTTATGCGTTTTTGCAAGTCTTTTTATTCATTTTTTATGCACTATGATATAATGTCACGTAGATTGAGAGGTAATCAATATGGGATTTTATTATTTTATTGGATTTATCGTCTGTATTGTGGCGATGCTTGTGATTATGCCGCCTATGATCGATTATTTACATAAAATTAAATTTGGGCAAACAGAACGAGAAGAAGGTTTGCAGTCGCATAAAAAGAAAAATGGGACACCCACTATGGGAGGTTTGGCTTTTATTTTTGTGCCAATGATTGTTTACATTGTATTTAGTTTCTTTACTCCCATCCAACTGGATATGAATGCAGTCATCATTTTATTGGCATTTGTAGGATATGGAATCATTGGATTTATCGATGATTATATCATTGTTGTAAAGAAGGACAATGAAGGATTAAAACCGGCGCATAAATTTTTATTGCAGTCGATTTTAGCTGTTGTATTTTTCTTGTTGTATCGCTCGAGTTCTTCCATGAGTTTATGGATTCCTATTTTTGATGTGGAATGGGATTTAGGTTTCTTCTACTTTATTTTAGTTTTTATCATGTTTACAGCTGAAACCAATGCGGTCAACTTAACCGATGGATTGGATGGACTTTGTGCAGGACAAATGTTAATTGCTTTATTTCCATTCTTAATTTTTGCTTTGATTCAAGGACAAAGCAATGTGGCTTTTTTAATCATCTTAGTAATGGCTAGTTTGATTGGATATTTAAAATTCAATTTACATCCAGCCAAAATCTTTATGGGAGATACAGGAAGTTTGGCTTTAGGTGGATTGATTGCAGCGATTGCGATGGTTTTAAAACAAGAAATCTTATTGGTTGTGATTGGTTTTGTTTTTGTTGCCGAAGTATTGAGTGTGATTATCCAAGTTACCTATTACAAAAAGACGAAAAAACGAATATTTAAGATGGCACCTTTACACCATCATTATGAAAAATGCGGATGGTCAGAAACAAAGGTTGTACATCGTTTCTGGTTTGTTGGTTTGATTTTAGCAGCCGTAGGTTTAATGATGGGAGTGATGTAATATGGAAACTGTATTAGTTATTGGAGCAGCTCGCAGTGGGATTGCTGTGAGTAAATTATTAGCCCAACATGGATACCATGTAATTTTAACCGATCAAAACAAGGTAGATACTGCATTGGATTCGGTAGAAATTGTAGATGGAGGACATCCAGATTGGTTAAAAGAAAAAGAATATGCGTTTATTGTTAAAAATCCAGGAATTCCATATCGTGTCCCTTTTGTAAAATATTTTGTAGAAAAGAAAGTGCCTATTTATTCAGAAATTGAAGTGGCATATCGTTTTGCTTCCCACTTTCATTATGCAGCGATTACAGGAACGGATGGAAAGACGACAATTACGACATTGCTTCATGAAATGTTAGCGAAAAAAGATACAAAAGCTTGCGTAGCTGGAAATATTGGAATTCCATTGAGTGAACAAGTTTTACAATATGGTCAAGAAGAAGTCAATGTGGCACTTGAGCTTTCCAACTTTCAATTGTTAGGGATTGATACATTCTGTCCAAATGTTTGTACTGTTTCCAATTTAGCACCCGATCATTTGGATTATATGAATTCTTTAGAGGAATATTACGCTTCTAAAATGTTCATTTATAAAAACTGTCAAAAGGATGATTGGTTCATTCGCAATGTAGACGATGAAGAAATCATGAAATATGCTCAAAATATTCCATGTACGGTGATTGATTTTTCTTTAAAGAGACAAGATGTTAATTTGTATAAAGATGATCAATATGCCTATTTAAATGGGATGAAGTTGTTTAAGCTTTCGGATTTGAAAATTGTGGGAGATTTCAATTGTGGAAATGCGATGATGGCAGCGTGTATGGCATATAAGATGGGTGTTTCTTTAGAAGCGATTCAAGAGGTGATTGCTTCTTTTAAAGGGGTTGAACATCGAATTGAATATGTACGTACGATCGATGGGGTTCGTGTTTACAATGATACCAAAGCAACAAACACACATGCGGCTTGTGCAGCTTTATCGGCTTTTGATCAAAATGTGATTTTGCTTTGTGGTGGAAAAGATAAGTTTATTTCTTTTAAAGATTTGAGCCAATATGATAAGAAAGTAAAACATTGTTTCTCTTATGGACAGACGAAGGATCATTTTAAGGACGTATTTACAAATCAAACGAGTGTCGATACAATGGAAGAAGCGTTTATCGAAGCGATGAAAATAGCAAAAGAGGGCGATGTCGTATTGCTTTCGCCAGCGTGTTCGAGTTTCGATCAATTTAAAAATTATGAAATTCGTGGAGAGATTTTTAAAGAAATCGTCCATGCGTATGGAAAGGATTAGTTAGATGGATTTTTTATTCGATATTATTAAGACGTTATTTTTAGGAATCATTCAAGGGATTACAGAATGGTTGCCTATTTCTAGTACGGGGCACTTAATTTTGTTCAACAGCATTTGGTCAATGTCTATGTCGGCCGATGTGTTTGAAGTGTTTAAGGTTGTTATTCAATTTGGTTCTATTCTTGCGGTCTTGTTTTTATACTTCAATAAGTTAAATCCTTGGGCGAAAGGAAAGAACCAAGCTAAACAAAAAGAAACATTCCGTTTATGGGTGAATGTAATCATTGGATGTATTCCAGCGGGAATTGTTGGGATTTTATTAGATGATATTATTGAAGGATATTTGAGTGCGGAATTTGTGATTGCGATTACTTTAATCGCATATGGGATTATTTTCATTTTGATGTCTAAACATCCCAAAACACCTACAATCACAACATTGAATCAATTGACTCCTAAAGATTCTTTAAAGATTGGATGTTTTCAATGTCTGGCTTTGATTCCAGGGACTTCTCGTTCGGGTGCGACTATTTTAGGTGGGTTACAAACTGGATGTTCTCGTTATGTTGCTAGTGAATTTTCTTTCTTTATTGCGATTCCTGTTATGGCAGGAGCGAGTTTATTAAAGATTGTAAAATTCTTTATTAAAGGAAATTTATTTACATTTGGTCAAGTGTTCTTGATTTTATTAGGTACGATTGTTTCTTTTGTGGTCAGTTTGGTTGCAATTCGTGCGTTATTGAACTATGTACGGAATCATGATTTCTCTGTTTTTGGATGGTACCGTATTGCGCTTGGTATTTTAGTGTTGTTGTTCTTCTATGTATTATAGGAAGTGTGGATGTATGAAAAAAATATTACCGATTCTTTTAGCTTCGAGTTTATTTGTTGGTTGTAGTTCGAAGAATGAAGTCACTTTAGTGGATCATGAATTAGGAAAGCCTATTACGTTAGAAAGCATTCTTGATGATGATGCAGACGGTGCAAAAGTTTTAGAATGTGATGAAGTGTTAGAACAATATTTAGATGTGGAAGACGAAGATCGAATTCTTCCGATTGGAGTTTATCGATTGACTGTAAAACATCATCATACAAAACAAGAATATAAAGTAAAGGTAAAGGATACGAAAAAGCCAAAATGGAAATTGTTTACGGATGAAGTGGTGAGTAAACAAGGTAAGAAAATCTATAATTGGGATGTATTCTTTAAGGCGGAAGATTTATCTAATGCTGTCTTTATTGAAGTAGACGATTCAAAGGTGGACTATGATGTAGAGGGTGTGTATCCGATTGAAGTAGTTGCGAAAGATTCTTCGGACAATCAAATTAAAAAGTCGAGTCAAGTAAAGATTACAAGTGATGATCAAGAAGTAAAAGAAAACGAAGTCAAAGACGATTTAGCATTCACTTCCAACATTATTACAAAAGACGATGAAATCATTCAAAATGAAATACCTAAAGATACGCCTGTGGTAGATCCTAGTGAAGGATTTACGAACATTGATCAAGCACATGAGTATGCAAAACAAGCGATGCAAGAAAAGATTAGCAGCGGTTGGAAGGGTGCTCAATATACGATTGGTCAACATACAAAAAATGGAACGACATATTATACAGTTAACATTTTTGAAGTAAAACCAGATGATTCAAAAGAAGAGGATTCGAAATAGAAAAAAAAGGTGCGATGGCACCTTTTTTCGTAGTTTGTTTTAAATGAATTAGAAGAGACTGTATATTCACCTTAACAAATTTATTTTGTGAAATTTTGAGAGAGTTGAATGGAATTTTTCAAGTCGTCTGTCGCGTATATATTGTAGTCTTTTGTTTTTAAAGTACATTTTTGATTGCTGGCATCTGTAATCCAAATAGCTGAAATGTTGTGTTCTTGACAATAGCGCACTCCATCTTCTACAGGCATACAAAATAAAGCGGTACTTAAAGCATCGGCCCAGGCAGAGTTTTCATGAAGGACGGTTACACTTCTTGAAAAGTTGGCTGGATATTTGGTGTTTGGATTGATAATGTGTCCATATCGTTTTTCATCAATGGTCGTAAATCTTTGATAATCTCCACTTGTCACCATCGCAAGTGGTTTTTTTAATTCAATTTGAAGAAGACTGTTTGAATCGTCAGGGGATTGGATTCCAATTGTCCATGGTGTATTGTCTTCTTTTTCTCCTAAAAGTACAACATTTCCTCCTGCGTTGATAAATCCATTGTGTAAACCTTGTTCGTTTAATTTTTCTTTACAAAGTTGAGCGGTATATCCTTTGGCAATGCCTCCTAAATCTAGACGAATATCGTTGCTTAATTGAATTTGATTGTCTTGGAGTTGAATGTGTTCCATACCGCTTGTAAATGTATTGGATTCAATGATGGATAAATCTGGATTTTCAGATTCACGAATGGTATGCCAAGCTTGTAGTAGATTTCCTTGGGAAATATCAAAGGTTGGCAATTGTTGATAGGCTTGTTGTGAAATTTGAATGCATTGTAAGAAATCTTCATCGACGGTTGCGCTTTTTGTTTTGTTGAGCTCGTATAGAACAGAGTTGGAATCGTAGGCGTCAAAATTTTGATTTTGACTTTCAAATGTTTCTTTTACGATTTGAGAATATGTGTCAAAGTCTTTTTGGGAGCATGTGGCTTGGAATTGAATGGGTGTATCAAATCCGATGTTTGTATATGTTATATTTCGCTTTTGTATGTCGTCCTTAGACAAAAAGGTTACAAATGCAATCAATAAGACTAAAAAACAAGCGCTTACACCAATCCATGAAAGAATATTTTGTTTTTTTTTATTTTTCATGAATCTATTGTACTCTTTCATGAAATTCATTTGCAATAGAATGTAAAAAAGAATAATATAAATTTGTATATCACGAAGGAAGGAATTATTATGTCATTATTTTTAGGGAAAATGTGCGAACATATCCCTGGTCGTAAATCATTGACAGAAAATGAAACTGTAGTAGAAGTGATGCCTTCAAAGGAAGCTTTTATTCCTTTGGTAGCAGGAAACAATACGAATTTTGACATTTTCGTTGAAGAAGGTGACCAAGTGTATGTTGGTACAAAGTTGGCACAAACACAAGCTGGTTTTTGTGTTCCAATTTATTCGAGTGTATCTGGAATTTATAAAGGTACAACAAAACGTATGCATTCGTCTATGAAGCCACAAAATCATATGGTGATTGAAGTGGATGGAAAGCAGACGGCTGTGCAGGCGTTTGAACCGTTAGATTATCAAACGGCTTCTCGAGAAGAGTTGGTAGAATTCACAAAGAATTCTGGTTTGGTTGGTTTAGGGGGAGCGGGTTTCCCTACGTATGTAAAATATATGAAGCCGGAAGGTATTGATGTAGTTTTGATCAATGCGGTCGAATGTGAGCCATACATTACGGCGGATTATCGTACGATTATGGATGATGTTGACCATTTAATTACTGGTTGTTTAATTATGAAAAAGATGGCCAATGCACCAAAAGTGGTTGTTTGTATTAAAACAAGTCACCCAGATTTGATTGAAAAAGTAAAGAAAGCAGCCCAAGGTACGGATGTGGAAGTGCGTCCGGTTCCAGATGTATATCCGATGGGATGGGAACGTGTATTAGTTCGTGAAGTATTGAAAAAAGAATATAATATGTTGCCTGCTGAAGCGGGAGCTATCGTCAATAATGCGACGACTGCTATTCAATTGGCTCGTATGATGGAATATGGAGAAGCCATTGGCATGAAAATGTTGACGGTTTCGGGTGAAGAAGTAAAACATCCAACGAATGTAAAAGCGCCTGTTGGAACGCCTGTAAAAGAGATTATAGAAGCGGTTGGCGGATACAATTCGGATTCGGTTCGTTTCTTAGCAGGTGGACCAATGATGGGGAAAGCCATTCCAAATGATATGTTTGTTTTAGATCGTGCAATGAATGCATTGACTGTTCTTGCTAATCCGAGCGATGATGCGATTGCATGTTTGCGTTGTGGTCGTTGTAGCGATCATTGTCCAGCTGGATTACAGCCGGTTCGTATTGCACAAGCGGTTAAGGCTAAAGATGCGATTGAAATGGAAAAACGCGGAGCTATGAGTTGTATTGAATGTGGTCTTTGTACTTATATTTGTCCTTCTCATATTGATGTGACTGAAGAGGTTCGTAAAGCAAAACGTATATTGGCTTTACAGAAGAAAAAGAAGTAGGGGGAGTGAAGGATGAAGTTTAATTTTCACGTTAGCCCGAATATTAAAGGGGCATTGACGACTCAAAAAATCATGAAAGAATTGACGATTGCTTTATTGGTCGTTTTTGCTTGTGGGTGTGTATATTATACGAGTGCATGGGGTATCGAATATGGTATCAATGCGGTTGTTTTATTGGTGAGTTCTTTGGCAACAACATTTGTTTGTGAATCTATTTTTGCCAAGATCATGAAAAAAGATATTCGATCTTTTATTAAAAATTCATTTGGTTGGGTCACTTCTATCATTTTAGTTATGATGGTGCCAGTGAGCTTAAAACCATATGCGATCATTGTTGCGACTGTTTTTGCGATTGTGGTAGCTCGACTTTTATTTGGAGGGTTTGGAAACAATATTTTCAACCCAGCAGCGGTTGGTATGGCGGTTGTTTCGACTTCGTTTCCTACAGCTCGTATTGTTGATTTGATGACATCGGCAACACCAACGGGTGTGGTTGCCAATGCGTACCACTGGCTTCCTGCAAGTGAGTCTGTATTGGATTCTTTCTTTCAATCGTACAATGGATTTTCAAGTTTGGCTTTAGGTACATATCCTGGAGCGATTGGAGAAACTTTTACTGTTTTAATTTTAGTATTGGGTGTAATTTTGGCCGTTCGTAATGTGATCGACTGGCGTGTTCCTACTGTTTATTTAGGTACTATTGCTGTGATGACAGCGTTGATTGCACTCTTTACAGGACTTCCTTCTTATCATGGAATTCCAGCTTTGATTTGGTATCCAGCATTGCATCTTGTTACGGGTGGTATTGTATATGGGGCTGTATTTATGTTAACGGATCCAGTAACAAATCCGACAAGTGCTTCAGGTCGTGTGATTTTTGCGATGGGGGCTGCTATTTTGACTGTATTGCTTCGTATGAATTCGAACCTTCCTGAAGGGTGCATGTTCTCTATTTTATTAATGAATATGTTTACGCCAATGATTGAACAAGCATTGGATGGTAAACAATTGGATTTGAAAAAGAAAGTGTATAAAATTGCCATTTGTTTTGTACTTCTTGCTTTGGGCGTTGTTTTCTATGCGGCAAGTAGTGTAGAACCTGTTGGACAAGTGGTAGCAAGTTTAGGAGGGATACTATGAATAAAGTCCTTCATTTAACCTTATTTCTTGGTACGGTTTCTGCTTTGGCAGGGGGCGCTTTAGCTTTTGCGAATGATTTAACAGCGCCTGTGATTGCGAAAAATAAAGAAATTGCTGAGAAAAAAGTGTTGTTAGAAATGTATCCGGATGCAGATGCCAACGATTTTGTGGCTGTGAATGCGGATGTGGATTCAAAAACGATTTCTAAAATTTATGAGTATGAAGATTTCTATATTTTCAATATGAATGTATCTGGATATAAAGAAGGAACAAACTTTTTAGTTTCTTTGAAGAAAGATACACAAGAAATTGATTCGTATAAGGCCATTTCGAATGGGGATACAAAAGGAATTGGTTCTAAAGTTACAGAAGATGCATTTACAGATTCTTTGACTGGAAAAGATGCGAATGGTGAATTGGATACGATTTCGGGTGCGACTGTTTCTTCGTCTCCGGTTGTAGCTGGTATTCATGAGGCGGCTCAAGTGGCTGCAAAATTGAAGTAGGGGGTGTCGATAATGAATCGTAAAGAAAATTTTAAAGCTGGTTTATTAAAGGACAACCCAGTCTTTGGTTTATGGTTAGGTATTTGTTCTACGCTTGCGATTACAACGACTGTAAACAATGCGTTGGGTATGGGTGTTTGTGTTATTATCGTTTTGATTTTATCAAATATGATTATTTCAAGTATTCGTAAAATTGTACCTGATGACATTCGTATTCCTGTATACATTGTCGTGATTGCTACGTTGGTTAAAATCATTCAAATGATGGTAGAAGCGTTTGCTCCTGCATTGAATGCATCTTTGGGTGTGTTCATTCCTTTGATTGTTGTAAACTGTATCATTTTAGGTCGTGCTGAAGCATTTGCTAGTAAAAACGGTATTATGGATTCGGCTTTAGATGGTATTGGTATGGGGCTTGGATACACGTTGGCAGTTCTTGCGATGGCTTTCATTCGTGAAGTATTTGCGACGGGGATGCTTGTTGTAACTAATCCATTTAATGAAGCACAAGTGTTATTGAGTTTACGTTTGATTCCAGAACAATTTACAATTAGTTTATTTAGTTCTCCTGTTGGTGCGTTTGTAACTTTTGCATGTTTGGCAGCTGCTCTTACAGCGTATAAAAATAATATTGCTCGTAAAGAGGAAGAAGCTTTAAAGGCAGAAAAAGCGAAGAAGGCAGCAGAAGCGAAAGCTCAAAAATTAGCGGCTGCCACACAAAAGGAGGCGTAATCTATGTTAGGAAATTTAATGGCATTGCTTGTTACGTCTGTATTGATTAATAACGTTATTTTGAACCAATTCTTAGGTATGTGTCCTTTTATGGGGGTTTCTCGTAAAAGAAGTTCAGCTTTAGGAATGGGGATTGCGGTTGTTTTCGTTATTGTCGTAGCTTCATTGATTACATATGGTTTATATCATTTAGTTTTGGTTCCGCTTGGAATCGAATTTATGGATTTGATCACTTTCATTTTGGTTATTGCTTCTTTAGTGCAATTGACTGAAATGTTCATTAAAAAGACGAGTCCATCTTTATATAAGGCTTTGGGAGTTTATCTTCCTTTGATCACAACAAACTGTGTTGTATTGAATGTTTGTTTAGTGAATATTGCGAATGGATTTAATTTTGCGGAAATGTTAGTTTACTCTATTGGAACTCCATTAGGGTTTGCGCTTGTATTGTATATTTTCTCATCTATTCGTGAACGTTTGGATACAGCCGATGTTCCAGAAGCATTTAAGGGAAATCCAATCGCAATGATTGTAGCTGCAATTATGGCTATGGCATTTATGGGATTTGCAGGCATTGTTTAATGAATGTAAAAACGCTCATTCTTGCGATTGTGTTTTTTGGTTCTATGGTTGGTATTTATATTTTCTTATATAATGCGAATAAAAATACACCATTGCCAGAAGGTTGTGAAAATTTAAAAGAACAATGTGGAGGGTGTCATGATACATCATGTGCCAATCATCCTTCACATCATGTTTAAAGGAGATAAAAAGATATGATTCAAGCTATCGTTTTAATGTTAGTATTGGGTGCTTTATTAGGATGTGGACTAGGGATTGCTTCAAAAGTATTTGCGGTTGAAGTGGATGAAAGAATTGAAAAGGTTTCGGCGATGCTTCCAAACTACAACTGTGGTGGTTGTGGATATGCTGGATGTAGTGCATTTGCAGAAGCAATGGTGACAAAAGAAGTGTCTGAATTTAAATGTCGTCCTTGCAAGGCAGATCGTAAAGCAGAAATCATTCAATATTTGAAAGAAACGCCAGGTCCTGATGGTGAAGTTGTAAGTATTAAAGGATAATTATTGGATTATCACGTAAAAAAGCACATTTTGTGCTTTTTTTTTGCTATAATCGGGAGGGTGATAGTGTGAAAAAGAAAAGAAAAATAAATGTTCAAAGAGTGTTGATTCTTATGTTGGTTCCTCTTGTTGTAGTGGGTGGAATCACTTGGGGCGGGTATCGTGTGTGGGATCGGTATTCTCAAAATAAACGGCATGAATTTGTTAAAAGTGTTGTAAGTGAATATGAAGATGTATTGGATTATATCGATGATTATGATTCACAATATGTCAGTGAAGAAAGTCTAACGCCTTTGGTTTCTTTAGTAAATGAAGAAGTGCAGGAGGGTTTTTCAAATGTAAAAAAATGGAATAATGAAGAAGTTCGAATTGAGCGGGATGTTTTTGAACAACTGCAGGCGGCTAAGAGTCCGAAGTCCAATTCATATTATCGGTTGATAAAGTTGATTCCTTCTATGGAAGAAGAGGCTCAAAATTATGTGGATTTTGTTTTAAGAGAGCCTAAATCTCGGATTGGTTTTGCGTTAGAATTTAAAAATCGAGATAAATATATGACACCTGTTTTGCACCATGGAGTTTCGCTAGATACTGTGCCTAGTTTACTGCAATGGGATACAAAATGGGGATTTATGGAGTATGGAGATATGAGCTTGTGCTTTAATGGGTGTGCTCCAACGTGTTTATCGATGGTTTTTTCTTATTTAAATCAAGATGATACGATTACTCCTACGACGATCGCAAATCTTTCTGAAAAAAATGGTACGTATGTTGATGGAGTTGGAACGAGTCATGCTTTATTGGATATGGCGGCGCAAGAATATGGAATTCAAGTGTCGGGGGTTCCGGTGGATCATTCTTCATTAGTATCGGCTTTAAAAGAAGGAAAAATTTGTATTTTGTCTGTAAATCCGGGTGATTTTACTTCGACTGGACATTTTATTGTTGTTTATGGAATGAAGGATGGAAAATTACTTGTTCGAGATCCGAACTCAAAAATTCGTACTGAAAAATTATGGGATGTGGATCGTGTGGTAAACCAGACTCGAACAATTTGGGCATATTCGAAAGGTAGGTAGTTGAATGACTCAAAATTTGTCGAAAAGAGAATTAAATGATGTAGTGGATGTGATGTTGTATACGAAGATGAATCAAAGTCATCGTCGATTGTTACGTCCACAAAATATTAAATATATGATTGTTATGGGGATGATTTTTTATTTTGGTTTTGCTTCGACATTGGCGCAGAGTGAAACGATTGCTAAGTTTGCGTTGGTACTTTGTATTTTGACTTTTGGCTTGGCCATTTATGTTTTCTTTTATAATCGGGGGCTGAAGAAAAATGTTCGTAAAATGATTGAAGGTCGTATCGGGGTTCCTTTTGATGTGACGATCACAAAATCGTATATTCGTTACAATGGAACGAATGTTCCTTGGTCTAAAATTGAAAAAATCATTGAGTATAAAGATTTATTTTATTGTGTGTTTGGTCAAAACTTTTTAGTTTTACAACCACAATATGCATTAAATGAGGTTATTAAATCGGAAAAAAGTGACAAATACGTCCGTTATAAGCAGATTTTTACCTTATTTTCGTGAAATTACTAAAAAAATAATTGACAATCCTTTCACAAGTTCGATATAGTTAGCTTAAGAAGACTGAGGAGGGATTTTTTTATGGAAAATCAAGAAGTAAAACAACCTCGTGAAGTAAAAGCGGTTTCTCTTGAAACATTTGTTACATTGATCGTTGTTGTAGGTCTATTCGCATACTTGGGAAGTGTTATGGGAATTGACAAAGTGTTTTCAGTTATGATGAAAACAGGGTTTGATGTTTTGATTAATACATCATTCTACATTATGGCCGTTGCTATTTTGGCAGGATCTGTTGCAGCTATTTTCTCTGAATTTGGTGTTATCGCATTAGTAAATAAAATCATTTCACCAATTATGAGACCTTTATATGGTTTACCTGGGGCGGCTGCATTGGGAGCTACAGTATGTTATATTTCGGATAACCCAGCAATTTTAGCTTTATGTGAAGATGAAGGGTTTGATAAATACTTTACTCAAGCAGAAAAGGCAACTTACGCAAACTTAGGTACTACTTTTGGTATGGGATTAATCGTTACTGCGTATATGTTAAGTTTGGGTTCTGAATATTTTGGAGCTGTATTGATTGGAAACTTAGCGGCTGTATTAGGTGGTGTTGTTTCAGTTCGTTTGATGTTAATGAGTGCTAAAAAATACTACAAAGAACCAGCTAGAGAACATGTTGTTGTAGAAGGAAAAGACAAAAAAGGAGAAGTTCGTAAAATTCGTGATGGTGGTGCATTCGAACGTATGATGGCTGCTATGATGGACGGAGCAAAATCTGGGGTTAGCTTAGGTTTGGCTTGTGCTTCTGGTACTGTATTGATTTGTACTTTTGTTATGATTTTAACATTTGGTCCTGCGGGTGAAAATGGTCAATATTTAGGAGTTGCATACGAAGGTGTTGCATTGCTTCCTCGTATTGGATCGTACGCTCTTCCAGTGGCTCGTGTATTATGGGGATTCAACGATGCTGAATTGTTAGCTTATCCATTTACAGCATTAGGAGCTGTAGGTAGTGCAATGGGGATGACGCAAGGATTTATTGACAAAGGTTTTGCAGATGCTCGTACAGTTGCTGTATTTACAGGTATGGGTATTTGTTTATCTGGATTCTTAAGTACACACATTGGTATGTTGGATACTCTAAAACAAAACCATTTTGTAAAACAAGCCATTGGTTTCCACTTAATTGGTGGTTTATGTGCGGGTGTATTCGCAAACTACTTATTCATGTTATTGGGATAATTTTTAGGATGGTAAAACAATTTGTTCTACCATCTTTTTAGTTTAATAAAATATAATAGCGTGCAATATTATGAAAAAATAAAAATGAATATAGTTTTATTTTTTGAGAGATTGTTCAGAATAAATGATAGAGAAATTGAGGTTAATATATGAATAATTTTAGAATAATGCCAACGATTGAAATGTATGATAATGTAGCTAATTGGATGGAAACTTTCCAATTTGAAGAACAAGACTTTGTTTTGGCTTCTAAATATGTGTTTGAACATGATTTTAAAGAATATGCAGGAAAAGGGAAAATTGTATTTCGTTCCGATTATGGAAGTCAAGAACCGACGAGTACGATGATGAATGCGATGTTAAAAGATTTTTTTGAAAGCGGGTGCACTAGAATCGTTGCAATCGGTGGAGGAAGTGTCATGGATATGGCTAAAATATTAGCTGTTAGTGATTGTGCGGATTGTTTATATACGTTCCAACATCCTGAAACTTTAAAACATAATGTAGAATTGATTTTAGTACCAACAACGTGTGGTTCGGGTTCTGAAGTCAGTGCAGTTTCAATTGTAGAAATGGTTGAAATGCATACAAAATTAGGATTGCAGCACGATACGTTATTTGCTGATCGTGCCATCTTGATTCCAAGTTTATTAGAAACTATTTCAGATTTTTACTTGAGTACAAGTGCAGTGGATGGTTTAGTGCATGCGATTGAATCGTATTTATCGGCTCGAAGCAATCCTTATACACGTTTATTTCAAGAAAAAGCCATTCGTTTGTATATTGAAAATTTTAAAAAATGGAATCATGGAACGAATCGAAAAGAACTGTATCCATCGTTTATGTATGCTAGTAACATGGCAGGTATTTCATTTGCGAATACGGGAACGGGTTGTGTACATGGTATTAGCTATCCGTTAAGTGGAGCGTATCATGTAACGCATGGATTAGCGAATTCCATCTTTTTAGTGGAAGTATTAAAAATGTATGATTGTCTTGAACAACGACAAGAATTAAAGGATTTGAAAGCAATTTTGGCCGATTGTTTACAATGTGATATACAAGAATCGTTTGAACAATTGGATGAGCTTCTGGAAGGATTGTTTGAAATTCCGAGACTTTCTAGCTTGGGTATGAAAGAAGAAGAGATTGTTTCTTTTTCGAAAAGTGTTGTAGAAAACCAACAAAGATTGATGTCCAACGGCTATGTAAATTTAAATGAAAAACAAATTCAAGAAGTGTATCGTCATCTATTTTAGTAAAAGCAGTGAGATTTCACTGTTTTTTTGTTAAAAAAGTGAAACCGCTTCCGAAAATATCGATATTTTTGTTAAAATTTTATTAAATTAAGGTTAATCTGGGTTGATTTTTTATTTGTGAATATTATAATAAGTATAGATGATAAATGAGGATAAGGAGGAGAACGCAATGAATTATCCAAATATCATTAATATTCAAAAGTACTCTGTACATGATGGAGATGGAATTCGTACTACGATTTTCTTTAAGGGGTGTCACTTAAATTGTTGGTGGTGTCATAATCCAGAAAGTCAAAAGTTTTTTTCTGAGTTCATGTTTGATAAAGAAAAATGTACGGGTTGTGGATATTGCGTAAAAGCTTGTAGTAAAGGTGCGATTCATGTCGATTCAAAAACAGGCAAAGCCGTAACGGATTCAAACAAATGTACTTTATGTGGGGATTGTTTTGATTACTGTCTTCAAGAAGCACGTCAAAAAGTAGGACGTACTTACGAAATAGAAGAGCTGGTTAAAATTTGCGAAAAAGATCAAATGTTCTACGAAGAATCTGGAGGGGGAATCACTCTTTCTGGGGGAGAAGTCATGGCACAAGATATTGACTATCTTGAACAACTTTGTAAAGCTTTGAAAAAGAAAGATTTTAATATTGCGATGGACACTTGTGGACATGCACCACAAGAAAGTTATGAGCGTTTATTGCCTTATGTAGATACATGGTTGTATGATATTAAAACGCTAGACAATGAGGCGCATAAGAAATATATGGGTCAATCAAACAATCGAATTTTAAGCAATTTAGAATATATTGCTTCAAAAGGAGCACATATCAATATTCGTATTCCTGTTGTTGAACCTGTAAACAGCGATGAAGAAACAATGATGAATATTATTGAATATGTAAAAGAAAAGATTGGTATCGTTCCTGTCAATTTACTTCCATATCACAGTACGGGAAGTAGTAAATACGATAAATTGGGACGTCCATACTTGGCAAAAGATTTAAAAACGCCAAGTAAAGAACATATGGAAATGTTAAAAAACTTATTCCAAGAACATGGATTTAAACAAGTAAAAATAGGAGGATAATCACATGGGATTAAGAGGAATGAATGAGAGAATTCAAAAACTTCGCCAACAAAGTGAAACTACAGATCCACGTATTTTCATGGAGCGTGCGATGTTGATGACAGACGCGTACAAAAAGTACGAAGGGGAAGTTTCGATTCCAGAACTTCGCGCATTGTCAATGAAAGAAATTTTCTCTCGCAAAACAATCACAATTGAAGATGGAGAATTGATCGTAGGAGATAAAGGGGCTGGACCTCAATCTTGTCCGACATTCCCAGAACTTTGCTGTCATACATTAGAAGACATGCATGTAATGAACGATCGTGACTTAATTAACTTTAAAGTCAGCGAAGACGATTTAAAAAAACAAGAAGAAATTATTATTCCTTACTGGGAAAAACGTTCCATTCGTCACAAAATTATTAACTCAATGTCACAAGAATGGCGTGATTGCTATGAAGCAGGAATCTTTACTGAATTCATGGAACAACGTGGTCCAGGACACACAGTAGGATCTGAAAAAATTTATGTAAAAGGTTTTTTAGATTACCAAAAAGACATCGAAGAAGCTTTAGCTAACTTAGATTACTTAAATGATGAAAAAGCGGTTGAAAAACGAGATGAATTAAATGGTATGCACATTATGTGTGATGCGATTATGATTTTAGGACAACGTTACGCTGCTTTAGCACGTGAAATGGCAGAAAAAGAAACAAACGAAGTACGTAAGGCTGAATTATTACAAATTGCAGCGAACTGTGATGTAGTACCAGCTCACAAACCAGAAACATACTGGCAAGCTATTCAAATGTACTGGTTTGTCCACTTAGGTGTTACAACGGAATTAAACCCTTGGGATGCTTACTCTCCAGGACGTTTAGACCAACACTTAATTCCTTTTTACCGTGCAGACCTTAAAGAAGGAAGAATGGATGAAACTCGTGCTAAAGAATTACTTGAATGTCTATGGGTAAAATTTAATAACCAACCAGCACCTCCAAAAGTAGGGGTTACATTAAAAGAATCAAGTACTTATGTTGACTTTGCTAATATCAACACAGGTGGTATTACGGCGGATGGTAAAGATGGAGTGAACGAAGTTTCTTACTTAATCTTAGATGTAATGGATGAAATGAAATTATTACAACCATCTAGTAACGTTCAAATTTCAAGAAAAACACCAACTAAATTTTTGAAACGTGCTTGTGAAGTGTCTCGTAAAGGATGGGGACAACCTGCATTCTACAACACAGAAGCTATCATCCAAGAATTATTGAACGCTGGTAAAACGATTGAAGATGCTCGTCGTGGAGGAACTAGTGGATGTGTTGAAACAGGTGCATTCGGACGTGAAGCATACATCCTTACTGGATACTTTAACTTACCAAAAATCTTAGAACTTACATTACACAATGGATACGATCCAGTTGCTAATAAACAATTGGGATTGAAACTTGGAAATGCGACAGACTTCAAATCATACGATGAATTGTTTGAAGCTTACAAAAAACAAATTGACTATTTTGCAGACATTAAAGTAAAAGGAAGTAACTTGATTACTCGTATTTACGCTAAATATATGCCAGCTCCATTCTTATCAATCATCACAGATGACTGTATTAGTGTGGGTCAAGACTATAACGCAGGAGGAGCGCGTTACAACGTAAACTACTTACAAGGTGTAGGTATTGGTACAATTACGGACTCTTTAGCTTCGATTAAATACAACGTGTTTGATAAAAAACGTTTTACAATGGAAGAATTGATGCGTGCTATGGACGCCAACTTTGAAGGGGAAGAAAATGCATTGATCTACAACTTAGTATCTCGTAAAACACCTAAATGGGGTAACGATGACGACTACGCTGATGACATCATGCAAGAAGTATTCAACTACTACAAAGACACGATTACAGGACGTCCTAACATGCGTAATGGACAATGGCGCATTAACATGTTGCCAACAACATGTCACGTTTACTTCGGTGAAGTTATGTTAGCTTCTCCAAACGGACGTAAAGCGCACAAACCTTTATCTGAAGGTATTTCTCCAGAAAAAGGAGCTGATACAAATGGACCAACAGCTGTTATCCAATCTTGTGCAAAAATGGACCACTTATCAACAGGTGGAACATTGTTGAACCAAAAATTTACACCAAATGTTATTGCTGGTGAAGATGGATTAAACAACATGGCCAACTTGATTCGTTCTTACTTCAATATGGATGGTCACCACATTCAATTTAATGTAATTGACCGTCAAACATTGTTGAATGCACAAGCGCATCCTGAAGATTACCGTGACTTAATCGTACGTGTAGCTGGATACTCAGACCACTTCCGTAACTTAAGTAAAGAACTTCAAGATGAAATTATTTACCGTACAGAACAAAGTTTTGAATAAGATTTTAAATATTTAGTATATAGAGGAGGAAAACAATGAACCGTAAAATTGGATTTATCGGTAGTGGAAACATGGGTGGAGCCATGATTGGTGGAATCATCCGCGCACAATTAGTCAATAAAGAAGACATTTTTGTGGCCGATATTAGCGAAAAAAACTTAGAAATCGTAAAAGAAAACTATGGAGTCAGAACAACGACTGATAATGCAGAAGTTGCTAAATCTTGCGATATTATCGTATTAAGTGTTAAACCTCAATTCTACCCTGTTGTGATTACTGGAATTAAAGATGTTGTCAAAGAAGATGCCATTATTGTTGTGATTGCCGCAGGACAATCGAGCGATGCGGTAAAAGCATTATTTGGACGCGATTTGAAAGTTGCTAAAGTAATGCCAAATACACCTGCATTAGTGGGTGAGGGAATGGCTGCATTTGCTCCATCTAAGAATATGACACAAGAAGAAATCGACGATATCACAGCTATCTTAAATAGTTTTGGGAAAAGTGAAATCGTAGCGGAACACTTAATGGATGCTGTAACAGCCGTAAGTGGATCTGCACCTGCATATGTTTACATGTTCATTGAAGCTATGGCCGATGCAGCCGTATCTGAAGGAATGTTCCGTCCTCAAGCATATAAATTTGCAGCGCAAGCCGTATTAGGATCGGCACAAATGGTTCTTCAAACTGGAAAACACCCAGGTGAATTAAAAGACATGGTTTGTTCTCCTGCAGGAACAACAATTGCCGCTGTTACAAAATTAGAAGAAACTGGTTTTAGAAGCAGTGTTATGCAAGCGATGAAAGCTTGTGCTGATAAATCTCGTGAAATGTCTAAATAAGAAAAGTTTAAAAAAAGAAAGACAGTCAAGATTGGGTTTGACTGTCTTTTCTTATGCATATAAAAAATAGAAAGGAGATTTCCTTTCTATTTGACTTGATAGTTTTCAATCCATTGTTCGATTTGATTTTCATCCGGATCAATATAAATGGTCTTGTAAGATTTCATAGTCACAAAGCCTATTTTAGAACCCGGTACTTTTTTTAATTGATTGACTTGTGTATAGTCGACGGGTACACTGCTAGATTGTTTTCCTTTAGAATAGTATGTTGCCAATTGTGCACACATTCGAATTTTTTGTTCGTCCAAATTTTCACATTTTATTAAAACATGAGATCCATGATAGTCTTTGACATGGAACCAAGTATCTTGTTTACGTGCTAAATGATGGGTAATATAGTTGTTTTGAATGTTGTTTTTCCCAACATAAATATCCGCCTCTTCCAATTGTAAATGTAAGACATGGGGATTTTTTGGTTTTTTACGACGCACATTGTTTTTATTTTGAAACATAATTCGGTTTTTAATCAATTCTTCTCGGATTTCAATCGCATCGATTGGCGTACAATGATTCAATTGTTCTTCTAATTGACTGAAATATTCGATTTCTTCTTTACACTGTTCAATTTGTTCTTGAAGGATGGATTGTCCGCGTTTCAGTTTGTGATATTTTTGATAATAACGATTGGCATTTTCTTTTAAATCATAGCGCATGTCAATTGAAATCGAAACATCTTCTCCTGTTTCAAAGTCTGGAACAATCACAACCGGTTCTTTTTTTAATTCATACATGTAGCAAAATAATAAATCTCCATACGTTTTATATTTTTCATAATCTAGAGATTGTTCAAAACTTTCTTGTAGTTTTGGTAATTTTTTAATTTGTTTTTTCTTCTCTTTTTCAACTGTACGGAATACATCTCCACATTGTTCTTTGATTCGAGTTTTTGATTCATTGTATTGATATAAATGATTCAAACCATCCATGAATTCATATACTTTTGCTTCTTGATTTAAATGTTTTAGCTCGAGGCAATGGAAGTTTTTAGTATCATAAATATACAATGTATCGCTTTCAAATAACTCCTGCAAAATATCTTCGAAAGTTTCGTTGTTGTTCATACGATATAAAAACTCTTTACTTGTTAATGGAGAAAATCCATGAATTTGTTTTGTGAGAGGTTCATCCATTTGAATAGTTGAAATCGCATCTGGATTGCTTTTGTTTCCCTGTTCAGGAAGTGTATATTTAGCTCCTGGATGAATAAAACGTTTTGAATTTTCAAAGATAGGAATGCGCTTTAAAGCATCCATAATATTGCCTTCTTCATTGACTAAGATTAAGTTGGCATACTTACCCATCAATTCTGCATACATTTGTATGTGCAATGCATCTCCAAACTCATTATGACCGAGTATAGAAAAGCGTACAATGCGGTCAAAGCCCATTTGTTCAATGGCTTGAATAATACCTTGACTTACATATTTTCGTAATACCATCACAAAATTAGAAGGAGAAGGTTGTACTTGAAGTGTTGTATTGTTGATGTACATACGATTGGTATTGGAATGTACATTTATAATTAATTTTTGGTTTCCGGCCTCTTTTGTATGAACATGAATTAAAATTTCTTCATCGCTGATATTTTGAATTTTACCAATTTTTCCATTTACAAGAGGTTGCATCCGATTGGAAAGAGTGTGGATCATTAATCCGTCTAAAGCCATGTTTAAATCCTCCGTTTTCTTAAGGATTATATCATGATTTTGCTTTTTAACAAAAAACTTTGACACTTCAAAAGCTACGGTTTAAAATGGTTAGAAAGGGAGAGATACTATGAAGAAAGGTTTATTAATTATATTAAGTGGACCCAGTGGTGTAGGAAAAGGAACCGTTCGTAAACAATTTGAAAATGATCCGGAATTAAACCTAGCATGTACCACATCTATGACAACTAGAAAACCTCGTCAAGGGGAAGTCGAAGGAGAACATTATTTCTTTCGTACAAAAGAACAATTTAAACAATCCATTGAAAATGGGGAATTGTTAGAATATGCAGAGTTTGTTGGCAACTTTTATGGAACTCCAATTTCAGAAGTAAACCGTTTGATTGAAGAAGGAAAAAATGTATTGTTAGAAATTGAAGTACAAGGTGCACAACAAGTACAAGAAAAATGTCCAGATGCGATTTCTATCTTTGTGATTCCACCATCTATGGAAGAATTAGAAAGACGAATTCGCGGACGTGGAAGTGAACCTGAAGAAGTGATTCAAGAACGTTTAGCCAAAGCGGAAAAAGAAATGAAGATGGTCAATGCATATAAATATATTGTATGCAACGATGATCCAATTCTGGCCGCTGATTTAATTAAAACAATTGTATTGCGCAGTATGGAACTTGAAAATAATAAAAAAATGGAAAATCTTTAAAAATAGAGGAGTCAAAAATTTGACTCTTTTTTCTATGTCATTTTTAAGATTGAACTTGTAAAAATCGTAAATAGAAGGAGTAAAAATGACTTTAGAAGAAATTTGAATTGCAAATGGTGCTTCAGAAGAAAATGTCAAAAAAATTATTCATATTGCTCAAAGCCAATGGAAATAAGATATTGTTTGGACTCCTGAAGACTCGAAACCAAGTAGGATTAGGAATACGATTTATGAAGATGAAATAATGCATCCCAAATTTGGATTTATTGCGATGATAAGATATTTTTCTTTTGGTAAACGATTTACTTTTATGCTTCTTTTCTTACAATAATTTTTTCCTTGAAGTAGAAATAAGTAAAATAATATATAAAAAGATCTTTACTATAAAAGACCTTTTTGCTTTATTCATCTTCTTGAAACTCTAAAATATCTCCTGGCTGACATTCTAATACACGACAAATCGCATCTAAAGTTGAAAAACGAATAGCACTTACTTTACCTGTTTTAAGTTTGGAAAGGTTGACATTTGCAACTCCAACTTTCTCAGATAATTCTTTTAAACTCATTTTGCGATCAGCCATCACCCTATCTAATCTTAGTATAATCATAATGTCTCATCCGAAAGATTTTGAAGTTCTTCCGCATAACTGAATACAAAGGCTAGAGTTCGAATGATGAAAAATATAACGAAAATATTACCCCAATTGAATGAACCAATAAAACTTACCGATTGAACTACATCAGATTTTAAAATGGTGTCTAGCATAAAGTGTTCGAAATCGGCTTTTGTCCAAATATAATGGGCTAATTCTATTGAGAATCCACAAACCAAGACGACCCAAGAAATAGTACGCATTTTCTTTCCTGTACCTTGTACAAATGGTTTTCCTTCTTTCATTTGTAATAAGATTCTTCGAACAACAATACAGACATAAATCATTAATCCAAAAGTTAGAGAAGAAAGTAACGTGTTCAATACTATGTACAACGCATAGTTTTCTTCGTTAACTACAAAATCTTTTGCAATTTCAAAAGTAAGAAATCCGCTATGAAATGTTCGAGAAATACTGTCTTGCACATTAACTGAAGGATTTATATTACCTAAATTTACAATCCACATACTAACAAGAGCTACCGCAAGACAAATAATTGCTACATTCACTGCAAAAATAGATTCTTTTGCATGTTCTTTTATTTTTTCCATACATTCACCTTCTTTACGTTTTCATAATAAGCTATAAATATATATAAATCAATAATAAATTAACGTTTATCATTAATTAATATATGAAATAAATAATTTTAGTATTGAGCTTACCAATTGATACGCTTTCTTTTTAATATGAATGATTGAGTTAATTTAACAATGCGTTTAGTTTGATATTTTAGATATAAAGATAAACAGCAATTTGTAGGAGCAAATGAACGAGAAATTATATACTTGGTTTTGAATGGATTGAATACAATTTAGAAGAAAAATCCGGATACATAAAGAGTTCAAATAAGAGCTCTTTATTTTTTTTGCTGTATCGTTTTTTAAACTTACATTTACGTAAAATACTTACGAATGGGTAAGTATTGCACTTAAATGTAAGTTCTTGAAAGAATATAAAACCTCAATATAATAAAAAGCAGACAAAGGTCTGCTTTATTCTTCATTCGTTATCGGACGATTTTTTTCTCCCCAATCACACATTAAATCTAAAATTGGAATTAAGGATTTTCCCCGTTTTGTAAGAGAATATTCCACCTTAGGCGGAACTTGAGGGTATTCAATTCTTTGAATCAAACCATCATTTTCTAACTCTTTTAAAGTAGCACTTAAAGTTTTATAAGGGATAATTGGAATATATCGTTTTAACTCGTTAAAACGGACGACCTGAAACACTTCCAACGTATACAAAATGGTCATTTTATATTTTCCACTCAGTAAAGTTTGTGTGTAATAAAACCCAGATTTTTCAATTTGCGAGTTTTCAATAGCTTTTAAAAAACTTTGTCCCATACAATACCTCCAGACCTTTGCTTATTATTATACATAGATTGAAAGGAAAATGTATGACAGAACAAAGAAAAAATTATAAAAAAGGATTATTATTTGGAATTTGTGTTGGAATTGCCTGGGGACTAGATGGAGTACTCATGGGAAGAGTCGGACTTCATCCTATTTTTACCGATTTAAACTACGCTCTATTACTCGGTATCTCAAAATTAAGTTTTGAATTTTCACCTCTTGTGACAGCATTTTTACATGAAAGTTTTTGTTTTTTATGGGTTGCTATATCTTTATTGTTTTCTAAACAACTGAAACAAGTTTTCTATTTATTATTGAAAACAAAAAAAGGAAAAGCAACCGCGATTGCCGCATTGGTTGGATCTCCCATAGGGATGAGCGCCTACTTATTAGGAATTAAATATGCATCGGCACCTTATGCATCAAGTATTTCTGTGATCTATCCAGGAATTAGTGCCTTGTTGTCATACCTTATATTAAAAGAAAAATTATCTAAACAAGCCGTATTAGGAATTGCGATTTCTTTACTTGGATCGTTCATGCTTGGGTTCAATCCAACAAGTGATGTACCAGCTACTTTTATAAAAGGAGTCGGATTTGCAGCCTTAGCCGTACTTGGATGGGCCTTAGAAGGTGTAATGATCGGATATGCGATGAAACACATTCATGATGAAGATCATATCGAAGCCACACCCCAACAATTGTTATGTTTACGTTATTTTGTAGCCATGCTTACGTATGCGATTGTCGTAGTTCCTGTTATTCAAGGATATCCTATGTTAGGACACATTGCTAGCCAAGGTATGATTGTACAATATGCTTTGATTGCGATTTTAGGAGCTTTTACATATTTATCTTGGTACAAGGCGGTGGATTTAATTGGAGCCGCTATGGGAACAGCTTTAAACAGTACAGCAGCTTTATGGACGATTGTATTTAGTGCTATTTTGTTCCACGCCCATGTGAGTGCCTCATTATTTTTCTGGGGATTGGTCATAGTGAGTGGAGTCTTTATTTTTGCGATGGGAAAGAAAGAATAATTATATAGGAGATCACGGAAATGTTACGACAAGAAATAATAGACAATATGAAAAACATAGTGGAAAACTGTATGGGAGAAGAAACACCCGCTTGTGTTGCCACATGTCCAATGCATACCAATGTAAAAGAATATGTACGATTGATTAAAGAAGGAAATGGAAAAGAAGCTATTCGTGTAATTCGAGACAATTTATTTCTACCAGGAACGTTAGGAAGAATTTGTGCTCACCCATGTGAAGGAAAGTGTAAATGGAACGAAGGAAAAAGTCCAATGGCCATTGCTTCATTAAAACGGTATGCGGCCGATCATTTTGATTTAGAAGAAGATTGGGATTTACAAATCAAACCAGAAACAGGAAAGAAAGTGGCCGTCATTGGAGCAGGACCTTCAGGACTTCAAGCGGCACTCGAATTACGACGCGAAGGAATGGAAGTCTGTGTTTATGAAAAGTTAGGGGTTCGTGGAGGAATGTTACGGGTTGGAATTCCTGCATATCGTCTTCCTAGAAATGTATTAGAACATGAAATTACATATTTAGATCAATTAGGTATTCGTTTTGAATTAAATTGTGAAATTGGAAAAGATATCACAATGGATGCATTGCTTGCTCAATATGATAGTGTTGTTGTTGCGGTAGGTAAACATCAAGGACGAGTGGATCGTAGCCTTCAAAACTATGATGCCAAAGGAATTTATAGTGCTCAAGCTTTCTTGAAAGAAGCAGCCTTAACTTATGATGTAGCGCAAGCAGGAAAAGTGATGTTGGTTGTCGGTGGAGGAGATGTGGCGATGGATTGTGCGCGAACATCTTTGCGAGTGGGGAATGTTGAAAAAGTATATTCTATTTGTTTAGAAGATAGTTTTGATCATATGGCTAGTAGTAACCATGAAATTAAAGGAGCCTTAGCCGAAGGCGTTAAATTCAATCATGCCCAAGCCATCAAAGACATTCATGTCGATGAACAAGGTAGAGTTTGTGCGGTGACATTGAAAAAATGTTTATCTATGTTTGATGAAAATGGACGATTTGCACCAACATTTGATGAAGAAGATACTCGAGAATTGGCTGTGGATACGATTGTTTTTGCGATTGGACAAGGAGTTGAAGGAACGTTTGCGAAAGATATTTTAGTGCAACGTTTGAATTCTACATTCGAATGCGACAAAGCAACATTGCAGTCGAGCACGAATGAAAAAGTCTTTATTGCTGGAGATGCGAGTGGAGAATCGGTGATTGCGATACAAGCAATGGCAACAGGAAGAAGAGCGGCCCAATCGGTAATTCGTTATTTAGCTGGGCAAGATTTAACGGCAAACCGAGAATTAAAGGATACGTGGTCGTATGATACAAAATTAGATATGCCTACAGACTGGGAAAATCTTACAGAAACACGAGTGGATATGGCAGAATTAGATCCAGCGACTCGCATTCATTCTTTTGATGAAGTGGCTCTAGGATATACAGAGGAAGAAGCGCAAAGGGAAGCGAATCGCTGTCGTCAATGTGAATGTCGTTTATGTATGCAAGAGTGCATTATGTTGAATGATTATACCGATTGCCCTAAAAACTTATTTAAAAAGTATTTGGAAGAAGGTTTAGATTTAATGGATCCGATGATTGCATATTCGTGCAACGAATGTAGCCAATGTACGTTAAAGTGTCCTAAGTCATTTAATTTACGTGAACAATTCATAGCGATGAAAGAAGAATATGCGAAAGAAAATAATAATATAGTGCCTTTAGAACAATTGTTGCCAAGTGAAGCAGGACAAATCAAAGAATGCGATGAAGAATATTGTACGGCTGTAGCAGGAAAAAAATCAGAGATGAAAGAAAAGAAAAAGAAAACCAAATATGTATTTGTGCCTGGATGTACCGTTTCAGCATATACGCCTCAAGGATGTGAACAAGTGGTTCGTCATTTGAAAGATTGTCTTGGGGATGAAAACGTGGGGGCTGTACTACAATGTTGTGGGAAAGTAACAAAGTTCATGGGTGAAAATGTAAAGTTTACTCAACGAAATCAAAAAGCTATCGATATTTTAGATGAGATGGGAGCAGAAGTAGTCATTACTGTATGTCCTTCTTGTTTTAAAGTGTTTGAAGCCACTTGTAAAAACCAACGTGTGATTTCTTATTGGGATTTGATGAGAAATTTGATTGGTGTTCCAGAACAATCAAAAGGGATTGGATTGAATTCGGATATTACGTTTAATATTCATGATTCTTGTGTAACAAGAGATATGACAAGTCATCATGAAAGTGTTCGATGGGTGTTGGATCAATTAGGATATCGTTGGTCGGAAATTGAGCGCAATGGAAATAACACTCGATGTTGTGGAGTTGGAGGAATGGTATGTTCTTCCAATCCAGAAATGTATGAGCGTGTGTATACGCGTCGTGCCAATGATTTTGATTCCGATCACATTGTGACGTATTGTGGTTCTTGTCGTGGTACGATGCAAACGGCAGGAAAAGATGCGATTCATATTTTGGATTTGATGTTTAAAGATACGTATACTTCCAATCAAGTCCAAAAAAGAGGATATACTTGTGAAGAAGAAATGTGGCAAAACCGTTTGGATACAAAGCGTCGGTTTGAGTCTTTGAAATAAGCCTTGATAAAGCATTTCTTTTATGGTATTGTTCTTATAGATAGAAATACGAGGAGCGGGAATACCGCTCCTTAGTTTATGTTAGGAAAGAAGGAAGTTACGTGGATCAATTAAAAGAATGGATTGAACAAGTGTTAGAAAATCTAGATTGTCGTCTATACGAATTGGAATGGTTGCATGAACAAGCCACTCCGCTTCTTAGAATTTCAGTCGAAAGAAAACAAGGTCCGATGGATTTGGATACTTGTGCTCAATGTTCAGATGCGATTGGAACCATGTTGGATGAAAAAGATTGGTTTAAAAAAGAATATATGTTAGAAGTTTGTTCGCCTGGTGCTGAAAGAGAGTTAAAGACGGATGAACAAATTCAAAATGCGATTGGAAGCTACATTTTTGTGAAATTAAAAAATCCAAAAGAGGGTGTAGATTCTGTTCGTGGTGATTTATTGGAAGTGAGTGAAAACTCTATTTTAGTCAGTTACAAAGTAAAAGGACGTCCTAAAAAAATCACAATTGAAAAAGAAAACATCGCCTTGATTATGACGGCTGTAAAATTATAAGGAGACTATAGAAAATGAAAATTAAAGTGGAAAGCTTAACAAAAGCTTTACAAGGAATTGAATCGGATCGTCAATTAACAAAAGAAATTGTCGAAGATGCATTGAAGGAAGCGATGGCCAAAGCATATCGTAAACAAATCGAACTTCCTGATGCGTATGTAAAAGTGGAAATTGTCAAAGGAAACATCCACATTTACCAACAACGTGTTGTGGTCGAAGAAGTGGAAGATGACGAATTGGAAATTTCTTTAGAAGATGCAAAAGCACAAAATCCTAAAGCAGAATTAGGAGACATGATTGACGAAGAAGTAGAATTCAAAGATTTTGATCGTGCGGCAGTTGTGCTTGCTAAAAGCGTAATGAAACAAAAAATTCGTGAAGCCGAAAAAATGCAAATTTATGAAGAATACTGTGACAAAGTGGATGAAATGGTATTTGGTACTGTAGAAACAGTAGAAGAAAAATTCTTATTGGTTAACATTGGTAAAACATTGGCTATGATGAAGAAGAGTGCTCAAATTCCGACGGAACACTACTATGAAGGTCAAAAATTATCAGTTGTGATTACAGAAGTTAACAAAGAAACAAAAGGAGCTCAAGTTTTAGTATCTCGTGCAACGCCTGTCTTTGTTCGTCGTTTGTTTGAAAAAGAAGTACCTGAAATTTACAATGGAATTATCGAAATTAAAGCGATTGCTCGTGAAGCAGGAGAACGTTGTAAAATTGCGGTTGTTTCTCACAATGAAAATATCGATCCAATTGGGGCTTGTATTGGGCCAAAAGGAAGTCGTGTTTTAACAATCATCAATGAATTGCATGGTGAAAAAATTGATATTTTCGAATGGAGCGATAACATTCAAACATTGATTGCCAATGCACTTTCTCCAACGGAAGGTGTTGTCGTTCTTCCAAATGAAAATGTAAAAGATGGATTGTTAGTGGTTGTACCAGATGATCAATTGTCTCTTGCGATTGGTAAACGTGGTAAAAATGCTCGTTTGGCAGTTAAACTTTCAAACCACAAAATTGATATTAAATCACAATCAGAAATGGCAGAATTAGGAATTGATTACTTGCCACTTGCTCAACAAATGCAAGAAGAATATGAAGCGAAAAAAGCAGCAGAACGTGCGTACAAACAACAAGAACGTATTAAAGAGTTGAATGCAGAAAGTGAAAACTTAGAAGAAGTTACAGCGGACTTCGATTATGAAGAAGAATTAGAAGAAGTAGAAGTAAGCGAATCTATGTTTGAAGCAGAAAAATCTGAAGAAGTGGTTGAAGAAAAACCTGTAGATGAAATGGAAGAAGCAGCGCGTCTTGCTAAAGAAATGCGTAAAGAAAAAGCAACTTCGGATGTAAAAGAATACACTTCTAAATTTGAAAAATTAGCGGATGCTTCAGCAAAACAAGAGCCTGTTTTTGCACCAAAGAAAAAAGAAAACGTGGATGATCAAGAAGAAGTAGAAGAAAAAGTAAAACCTGCATTTGAAACGATGAAACCAATTTATTCAGAAGAAGAATTGGCTGAAATCGAACAACAAGAAGATGAAGATGTAGAAGCTTGGGACGAAGATGTAGATTACGAACAATATGACGAATACTACGATTAGGAGAGTCTATGCGTAAAATACCAATGAGAAAATGTGTAGTAACCCAAGAGCGTTTTCCTAAAAAGGATTTAATTCGTGTTGTCCGTACACCGGAAAATACAGTGGAAATCGATACGACAGGGAAAGTAAACGGTCATGGGGCTTATATTCAAAAAAGTGAAGAGACTTTAAAGAAAGCACGTAAGACGAAATTGTTGGCTCGTGCGTTAGAAGTGGATATTCCTGAAGAAATTTATGAAAAACTTGAGGAAATGATTCATGAATAAAATTGTTTCACTAGCAAGCTTGGCTATGCGTGCTGGGAAAGTTGAAATGGGGGATCGCTTGATTCCTTCCATTCAACAAAAAAAGGCTTCAATTGTACTTTTTTCAATGAGTTGTGGAAACAATCGGAAAAAGAAACTGAAAGATAAATGTACAACGTATGAAATTCCATATTTGGAATTGGATGATTGCGATTTTCAAGCAATCACAAATCGTGCTCTGAATTCTTTTGCAATTTGCGATCGCGGATTTGCAAAAGCGATATTAAAGACGTATACAGAAAGGATTGGTGATTAGATTGGCTAATAATAAACAAACACAAAAACCAAAAAGAAAACCAAACAATAAGGGGAGTCACGGACGTGGTGGGCGTCCTAACACGACAAACAAACGTGTAGAACCTGCAAAAGAAATTACTTATAGCGATTCATTAACAGTGGGTGAATTGGCTGAAAAAATGAAACGTACAAGTTCTGAAATCATTAAATTCTTATTTATGATGGGGAACATGTCGACAATCAATACCGTATTGAGCGATGAAGATATCGAATTAATCTGTATGGAATTTGATGTAAAATGTACAAAAGAAATTGTGATTGCAGAAGATGACATTGAAGAACAAATTGGAAATATGGAATTTGACGAATCTCAATTGTCTTCAAGAGCGCCAGTTGTTACAATCATGGGTCACGTAGACCATGGAAAAACCACATTGTTAGATACGATTCGTCGTACAAATGTAACAAGTGGAGAATTTGGGGGAATTACACAACACATTGGGGCTTACCAAGTTTCTTTACGCGGACGTAAAGTTACATTCTTAGATACACCAGGGCACGAGGCATTTACAGCGATGCGTGCTCGTGGAGCGCAAATTACAGACATTGTTATTTTGATTGTGGCAGCGGATGATGGTGTTATGCCTCAAACAAAAGAATCTATTGACCACGCTCGTGCAGCGGGTGTTCCTTTGGTTGTTGCTGTTAACAAAATTGATAAACCGGGTGCAAATCCAGATCGTGTAATGGCAGAGCTTGCAGATTGTGGAGTTATGCCGGAAGAATGGGGTGGAGATACAATCTTTACTCAAATTTCAGCAAAATCTGGACAAGGTGTAGAAGACTTATTGGAAACAGTATTGTTAGTGGCAGATATGCAAGAATTAAAAGCTAACAAGAATATGAATGCGGTTGGTACAGTTGTCGAAGCAAAATTAGACAAAGGTCGTGGACCGGTTGCAACGTTATTAGTACAACAAGGAACTTTAAATGCTGGAGATAGCGTAGTTGTTGGTACAAGCTATGGTCGTGTTCGTAAAATGACAAATGATCGTGGTATGGAAATTAAAAAAGCAGAACCAAGTATGCCAGTAGAAATCATCGGATTGAATGAAGTACCTCGTGCTGGGGATGTATTCATGGCATACGATTCATATAAGAAAGCAGCAGAAATTGCTGGAAACCGTTTAGAAAAACAAATTTTAAAAGAACGTAACCAATCTTCTGCGATGTCTTTAGAAGACTTAGCTCGTCAAATTAATGAAGGAGATGTTCAAGAGTTGAATGTCTTAATCAAAGCGGACGTACAAGGGTCTGCGGAAGCCATGAAGGCGAGCATGGAAAAATTGGATGTAGATACAGTTCGTATTAATGTCATTCGTTCTACGGTTGGTACGATTACAGAATCTGATATTATGTTAGCGAGTGCATCGAATGCGATTATTTATGGATTTAACATTCGTCCAACGGCAGCTATTCGTAAAAAAGCGGAAGAAGAAGGGGTTGAAATTCGTCTTCACAACATTATCTATAAAGCCTTAGAAGAGTTAGAAGCGGCCATGAAGGGTATGTTAGCTCCTGTTTATGAAGAAGTTGTGATTGGACAAGCGGAAGTTCGTCAAATTTATAAAGTAAGTAAAGTTGGTACAATTGCAGGATGTAAAGTAACAGATGGTTGCTTACGTCGTGATTGTAAAGTTCGTTTGATTCGTGATGGTATTGTTGTTTACACAGGTAAATTAGGTTCATTAAAACGTTTTGAAAATGATGCTAAAGAAGTAAACAATGGTTTCGAATGTGGTCTTACAATTGAAAACTTTAACGATATTAAAGTAAATGACTACATTGAAGCGTTTGAAGATCAGGAAGTGGAAGACTAATGAGCGTAAAACAAGATCGTATGGATATGATTTTGCAACGTGAAATTTCAAAAATCCTACAATTTGAATTGAAGAATCCAAAGTTAGGTTTTGTGACTGTAACGGATGTACAATGTACAAAAGATATGTCACAAGCAAAAGTGTTTGTTTCTTTCTTAGGAAAGCAAGATCGTAATGAAGCTGGACTTAAAATTCTTCAACAATCGAAAGGATTCATTCGTTCTACGCTTGCAAAAAATATTAAAGCACGCAAGATGCCAGACTTAATTTTTGTTCAAGATTTATCTTTAGCTCAAGGAAATAAGATTGAACAAATCATTCATGACATCAATGAAAAAGAAAAGAATATGTAGTTCAACAGGATGCAGCCTCATTGAGGCTGCATTTTTTTGTATGTTATATAAAAAAAGAGAAGATAAATTTATCTTCTCTTAATATATTATGATTTGTTTATAGAATTAGTCACGTTCAACGATTGTTGCACAACCCATTCCACCACCGATACAAAGTGTTGCTAAACCTTTTTTAGCGTCACGTTTTTGCATTTCGTGTAGAAGAGTAACTAAGATACGGCATCCTGAAGCTCCAACTGGGTGTCCCAAAGCGATAGCTCCACCGTTTACGTTTACTTTATCCATGTCGAATCCTAAATCACGAGCAACAGCTAATGATTGAGATGCGAATGCTTCGTTTGCTTCGATTAAGTCCATGTCATCTACTGTTAATCCAGTACGTGCCATAACTTTTCTTGTAGCAGCGATTGGTCCAACACCCATGATTGATGGGTCAACACCAGCTAAGGCTCCACCAACCCATGTTGCCATAGGAGTTACACCTAATTCTTTTGCTTTTTCTTCAGACATTACAACGATTGCAGCAGCTCCATCGTTAATTCCAGAAGCGTTACCAGCTGTGATTAATCCGCCTTCTTTACCAGAGCATCCGCGTAATTTTGCCAATCCTTCAGCTGTTGTTCCAGCACGAGGACCTTCGTCTTTTTTGAATTCAACGATTTGTTTTTTAACCTTTACAGGAACTGGTACGATCTCGTCGTCGAAACGTCCTTCAGCGATTGCTTTTTCACATTTTTGTTGAGATTTAGCAGAGAATTCATCCAATTCTTCACGAGTTAAGTTCCATTGTTCACATACGTTTTCAGCTGTGATCATCATGTGGTAGTGGTTGAATGCATCTGTTAATGCGTCATTTACCATTGTATCTACGATTTTAGCATCGTTCATACGATATCCGAAACGTGCTTTAGTCATTGCGTATGGTGCCATTGACATGTTTTCCATACCACCAGCAACTACGATGTCAGCTTCTCCAGCAGCAATCATAGCAGCCGCTTGGTTAACGGATTCAAGACCTGAACCACAAACTACGTTTAATGTTACAGCAGGGCATTCGATTGGAAGTCCAGCGTTTAATGCAGATTGACGTGCCACGTTTTGTCCTTGTGCAGCTTGAATTACACATCCCATGAATACGTGGTCTACTTGTTCGGGTTTGACACCAGCACGTTTTAAGGCTTCTTTAATTACAATTGATCCTAATTCAGCCGCTGGAGTGTTACTTAAGGCTCCACCCATTTTACCAATAGCAGTACGACAAGCACCAGCTAATACGATTTTTTTTGTCATTATAAAATTCCTCCCATTTGTAAGTGAGAATTTGCACTCTCATTTAAACATCCATACTGTATCACACGAAAAAGTGAAAAGCAACACAATAAATTAAAAAATTCACAAGTGAATCCGTTTTCATTTTTTTCTTTTCCTATATATATATTTCATATATTTCCATTCTCATTATTTTGTAACTTGTTAATTTTGCATAAAGTGATAAATTTAAAGTACATATTAGGAGGGATTACAATGTGGACACGTAAAGAGTTGAAAGATCGTACAAAACAAGTCATGACTAGAAGTTATGGGAAAATGTTTGTAGCGGCTTTGTTTGGCTCATTCATATATGGAATTGTGAACATGGATGTAGAATCGATTACATATGAACCGTATATTGCCTTGATTTTAGGTGTGTCTTTAATGTTGTTGGGAGTATTTGCAGCCAATCCAATTTCAGTAGGAGTGAATCGTTTTTTTGTATTGAATGCACAAGAGAATGCGAAACTTTCTGAAGTATTTTCGATGTTTAAATACGATTATTGGAATGTGGTAAAGGTTATGCTTATGCAAAAGATCAAAATTGTATTATGGACATTTTGTTTTATCATCCCAGGTATTATTAAAGCGTATGAATATTCGATGATTCCATTTATTTTAGCGGAAGATTCATCAACATCTATGGATGAGTGTTTTGCTCGTTCTAAAGAGATGACGAGAAATCAAAAGATGGAAATGTTTATTTTAGATTGTTCATTTGTTGGATGGTTACTTTTGGGATTGATGGCTTTTGGAATCGGAACTTTATTTGTAGCACCTTATGTAAGTGGGACACAAGCCGAATTGTATATTGCTTTAAAAGATCGAGAAAAATTACCTGATTTACCTGCATAGGCTTCATTGAAGTCTATGTTTTTATTTGTTGTTGTAATTGAAAACCCATTAATTTATGTAGAAATCATACAAAATGGGAATTCTTTGTGAAAAGAGTATCATGTTAATTATTTAACAAATTCTATTGACTTCAAAATGAAAGCGAGTAAAATGAAATCGTATGAATTACATTTACTTTCATGCAAATCAAGAATATTCAAGTTCAATTAAGTTGGAAAGGAGAACTTCATTATGGATTTCAATTTAACAGAACAACAAAAATTAATGCAAAAGTTGTTCAGAGAAGTTGCGGAAAACGAAGTAAAAGAAAACGCAGCAGACGTTGATGAAAACGAACGTTTCCCTAAAGAAAGCGTAGAAGTAATGCGCCAAGCGAAAATGTTAGGGATTCCTTATGCTCGCGAATACGGTGGGGCAGGAGCTGACTATTTAAGCTATATTTTAGCTGTTGAAGAATTAAGTAAAAAATGTGCTACAACAGGAGTTGTACTTTCTGCACATACATCATTAGGTACTTGGCCAATTGCTCAATTCGGTACAGCTGAACAAAAAGAAAAATTCTTAAAACCATTAGCAAGTGGTGAAAAATTAGGAGCTTTCGGTTTAACAGAACCAAATGCGGGTACAGATGCTGCAGGACAACAAACAACAGCTGTATTAGATGGAGATGACTATGTAATCAATGGTACAAAAATCTTCATTACAAACGCTGGAGAAGCTGACATTTATGTTATCTTTGCAATGACAGACAAATCAAAAGGAACTCGTGGAATTTCAGCATTCATCGTTGAAAAAGACACCCCAGGATTTACAATCGGTCTTCATGAAAAGAAATTAGGTATTCGTGGATCTGCAACGAGTGAATTGATTTTCAATAACTGTCGTGTTCCTAAATCAAACTTATTAGGAGCTGAAGGAAAAGGATTCAAAATTGCGATGCAAACATTAGACGGTGGTCGTATTGGTATTGCCGCGCAAGCATTGGGTATTGCGCAAGGTGCAATCGATGAAACTATTCCTTATGTAAAAGCTCGTAAACAATTTGGTCGTCCAATTGCTAAATTCCAAAATACACAATTCCAATTAGCTAACATGCAAACTGCAGTGGATGCAGCTCGTTTATTAGTATATAAAGCAGCTATGGCTAAAGAAAATGGAGAACCATATTCTGTATTAGCTGCCGAAGCAAAATTATTTGCTTCAGAAACTGCCATGGATGTAACTACAAAATGTATCCAATTAATGGGTGGATATGGTTACACTCGTGATTTACCAGTTGAAAGAATGTTCCGTGATGCAAAAATTACTGAAATTTACGAAGGTACATCAGAAGTACAACGTATGGTAATTTCTGGTGCCATGTTACGATAATAGAAAGGATCTTATAGTATTATGAAAATCGCTGTTCTTGTAAAACAAGTACCAGACTCAACTGAAATTACTGTTGATAAAGAAACTGGTACATTGGTACGTGATGGTGTTCCTAGCATCATTAACCCAGATGACTTAGCTGGTCTAGAAGCTGCTTTAGCATTGAAAGATGCCGATGAAACTATTGAAGTTACAGTAGTTACAATGGGACCTCCTCAAGCTAAAAAAATGCTTCAAGAAACAATTGCACGTGGTGCAGACAGAGCTGTTTTATTAACAGACCGTCGTTTAGGAGGAGCTGACACTTGTGCAACAAGTCGTACTTTAGCTGCTGCTCTAGAAAAAATCGGATATGATTTCATTATCGCTGGACGTCAAGCCATCGATGGTGATACTGCCCAAGTAGGACCTCAAACAGCTGAACGTTTGAACTTGCCTCAAGTAACTTACGTGGATGAAATTGTAGAATTAACTCCAGAATATGCTGTTGTTAAAAAAGCATTAGAAGATGAAGAACAAATCTTAAAAGTAAAACTTCCTGCAGTTATTACAACATTATCAGGAATGAATAATCCTCGTTACATGAACTGTTTCGACATTGTTGATTCATTCAACAAACCAATCGAAGTATTGACTTACGATGACTTACAAGACATTCTTCCATTGGATGTAATCGGATTGAAAGGTTCTCCTACAAAAGTTCACAGAACATTCACTAAAGATGTTTCTGCTGAAACACAAACATACAACATGCCAGCTCAAGAAGCGGCTGAATTAATTGCAAAAACATTGAAAGAAAAGCAATTAATTACTAAGTAAGAAGGGAGAATAGGATATATGGCTAAATTTCCTGAATACAAAGACATTTTCGTTTTTGTTGAACAAAAAAATGGTGTAATCGCAGAAGTTGGTTACGAATTAATTTCTGAAGCACGTAAATTAGTAGCTACAATTCCTTCAATGGACTTCAAAGTAGTTGGGGTATTGTTAGGTGAAAACATTAAAGACCAAGCACAATCAGTTATTGCGCATGGTGCAGATAAAGTAATTGTTGTAGATGACGCTCTATTAAAAGATTACTCAACTCAATTCTATACAGATGCAATCACTCAAGTGATCCAAGAATTCAAACCAGATTCTTTCTTAACGGGTGCAACTGTATTAGGTCGTGACTTAGCTCCACGTGTGGCTGCTAGAATCGACGCTGGTTTAACAGCCGATGCTACAAAAATTGACATCGACCAAACAAAAGTTGAAGACGGAGAAGCTTTATTATTAGTAACTCGTCCAACATTTGGTGGAAACTTATTTGGAACAATCGTTTGTCCAAACACTCGTCCACAAATGGCTACGATTCGTCCAAAAGTATTTGACATGGCTCCAGTGGATGAAACTCGCAGTGGAGAAGTTGTTGAATTTACTCCAGCATGGACTGAAACAACACCTCAAGTGGAAGTATTAAAAGTTGTTGAAAAAATAATCAACGGTGTTGATATTACAAAAGCAAACATTCTTGTTGGTGCTGGACGTGGTGCTGAAGGATGCTTAGACACAGTAAAAGCTTGTGCTAAAGAATTAGGTGGAGAAGTTTGTGCAACTCGTGCCGTAATTGAAGATGGATACATCGAAAAAGAATTACAAGTCGGACAAACTGGTAAGACAGTTCGTCCAGCTCTATACATTGCGTGTGGTATTTCAGGTGCCGTACAACACGTAGCTGGTATGGAAAAATCAGATATGATCATTGCGATCAATCGTGACCCTGAAGCTGAAATCTTTAAAATCGCCAACATGGGATTTGTTGGAAATGTAGAAGAAGTTCTTCCTTTATTAGTTGAAGAAATCAAAAAAGCAAAAGCTGCTTAAGGAGATAATATAAAATGACTAGAAAAATTGGTGTAGTTGGTGCTGGTACAATGGGGCAAGGAATTGCCAATGCATTCGCTAGTGCTGGAAATGAAGTAACAGTAGTAGATGTTAAATTAGAATGGGCTCAAAACGGAGTTAACAAAATTTTCGCAGGGAAAGATAAATTAGTTGCTCGTGGAAAAATTACTGAAGAAGTAGCCAATGCTGCAAAAGCAAACTTAAAACCTGGTGATTACGAAGACTTAGCAGACTGTGACTTAGTTGTAGAAGCTGTTCTTGAAGTTATGGATGTTAAAAAAGACTTATTCAAAAAATTAGATGGAATCTGTAAAGAATCTTGTATTTTTGGATCAAACACTTCTTCATTATCTGTAACTGAAATCGCAAATGGTATCCAACACCCAGTTATTGGTATGCACTTCTTTAACCCTGCAGACCGTATGAAATTGGTTGAAGTTATTTCAGGAGCTAACACTCCAGCAGAAGTCAACGAAGAAATCACTGCTATCGCTAAAGAAATTGGAAAAACTCCAGTAGAAGTTAACGAAGGTCCAGGATTTGTTGTTAACCGTATTTTAATTCCACTAATTAACGAAGGAATTACAATCTTACAAGAAGGAATCGCTTCTAAAGAAGGAATTGATGCAGCTATGAAATTAGGTGCTAACCACCCAATGGGACCTCTTGAATTAGGGGACTTGATTGGTTTAGACATCGTTCTAGCGATCATGGATGTTCTTTACAACGAAACTCACGATTCTAAATACCGTGCATGTACTTTATTAAGAAAAATGGTTCGTGCTGGTAAATTAGGACGTAAAACTGGAGAAGGATTCTACAAATACTAGAAATGTAAAGGCGATTCAGTTCGCCTTTTTCTAAATGAAAGGATAATCAATTATGGAAAACGTACTATTAGAAAAACAAGGACACGTAAGCATTATTACAATCAACCGTCCTAAGGCATTAAACGCATTATCAACAGCTGTTTTAAAAGACTTAGAAGAAGCTGTGAACATTGTTGAAGCGGATAAAGACACATATTGTGTTGTTTTAACAGGATCTGGAGAAAAATCTTTCGTTGCTGGTGCAGACATTGCTGAAATGAAAGACAAAAACGTAGAAGAAGCTGCTGAATATGGAGCATATGGAAACAAAATTTTCCGTGCCATTGAAACATTACACTGTCCAGTGATTGCTGCAGTGAATGGATTTGCGCTAGGTGGAGGATGTGAACTTGCTATGTCATGTGACATTCGAGTTGCTAGTGAAAATGCAGTATTCGGACAACCAGAAACAGGTTTAGGAATTACTCCAGGATTTGGTGGAACACAACGTTTAGCTCGTTTAGTACCTGTAGGTATTGCTAAAGAAATGATTTATGGAGCTCGTAATATTAAAGCGGATAAAGCATTGGCAATCGGTTTAGTAAACAATGTGGTTCCATTTGAAGAATTGATGCCAACTGTATTAAAAATGGCCAATGGAATTTGTAAAAATGCACCAATCGCTGTTAGTTTAGCTAAAAAAGCAATCAACGATGGATTGCAATTGGACATCGATGGTGGTGTTGCTGAAGAAGTGAAAGATTTCTCTGCATGTTTTGCTACAGAAGACCAAACATATGGTATGACTTGCTTCTTAGAAAAAGTAAAAGAAAAAACATTCTCTAATAAATAGTTTTCTTCAATGGAGGTATTGAACATTGAGTAAAGTAATGAGCTTAGAACAAGCAGTATCCATGATTCCAGATGGTGCTACTGTCGGAATTGGTGGATTTATTGGATGCGGACACCCTCAAGAATTTTCTGTAGGAATTGAAGAATCTTTCTTGAAAAGTGGACATCCAAAAGACTTAACGATTATGTTTTCTGCTGGAATCGGTGATGGGACAGATAAGTTAGGTTTAAATAAATTAGGACATGAAGGATTGTTAAAACGAATCGTAGGAGGGCACTGGGGATTGATTCCAGCCCTTCAAAAGATGGTATTTGAAAATAAAGTAGAAGGATACAACCTTCCTTTAGGTACAATTTCTTTAATGTTCCGTGATATTGCCGGACATCGTCCTGGTACATTCACAAAAATTGGATTGAAAACATTCGTAGACCCTCGTTTAGAAGGGGCAAAAATGAATGAACGATCTAAAGATGACTTAGTTGAATTGGTCAACATTGGCGGGGAAGAATGGTTATGGTATAAATCATACCCTGTCAATGTTGCATTGATTCGTGCTACATATTGTGATGAAGATGGAAATGCGACAATGGATAAAGAAGCAGCCACTTTAGACTCTCTTTCTATTGCGCAAGCGGCTAAAAACTCAGGAGGAATCGTTCTTCTTCAAGTTGAAAAGGTCGTACAAAATGGAACGTTAGATCCTCGTAAAGTAAAAATTCCTGGAATCTATGTCGATGGTATTGTAGTATCTCGTCCAGAAAACCATATGCAAACGTATGCGAACCAATTTGACCCTTCTCTTTGTGGAGAAGTAAAAGTCCCTGTTGATTCCATTCCACCAATGCGTTTGAATGAACGTAAAGTCATTTGTCGTCGTGCAGCCATGGAATTAGATCCTGCAGCAATTATCAACTTAGGTATTGGTATGCCAGAAGGAGTTGCTAATGTGGCCAATGAAGAAGGTCTTCCAGGATTGAAATTAACGGTGGAAGCAGGAGGTATTGGAGGGGTTCCAAATGCAGGAACAGCCTTTGGTACTTGTACAAACCCTGTTGCGATTATTGACCAACCATACCAATTTGACTTCTATGATGGAGGAGGATTGGGACAAGCCTTTTTAGGTTTAGCTGAATGTGATATGCATGGAAATATTAACGTTTCTCGTTTTGGTCCAAAGATTGCCGGATGTGGTGGTTTCATTAACATTACACAAACGTCTCCTGTTGTTATTTACTGTGGTACATTTACAGCAGGTGGATTGAAAGTGGAAGTTCGTGATGGACAATTGCACATTCTTCAAGAAGGTCGTATTAAGAAGTTCAAAAAAGAAGTAGAACAAATTACATTCTCTGCAGATTATGCGAGTGAAACAGGTCAAAAAGTTATGTATGTAACAGAACGTGCTGTTTTTGAATTGTTAGATGGAAAACTAACATTGACAGAAGTTGCACCAGGTGTTGACTTACAAAAAGATATTTTTGATCAAATGGAATTTAACCCAACGGTGGCTTCTGATTTGAAAACAATGGATTTACGTATTTTCAAAGATGAAATTATGGGGTTAAAAAAATAGAAATTGAAAAGCGCTTCGGCGCTTTTTTTTATAAAATACGATAGAATGTCTACATAAATAGGAGTTGTTTATGTTGGAAAATAATTAGAGAATTTGTACAGGCAGGATGGAACTGTACCATTTTTGCAAGATTTACTTTATGGTCTTGCAATATTTGTTGCAGAAATTGCCATTTTGATTCAGTTGATTCCTATTTGGAAAGTGGGATTAAAACTTCCCATTTTGATGGGAGTAAGTTTTACTTTTGTAACGATTTAGTCAAAACATGTAGATAAAAAAAGACGATGGTTTCGTCTTTTTTTACATTAACGGAGCAAAGAGCAGGAAAAATCCTTCTTGCATTTTTTCTTTTTGACTTCGATTTTCATATTGTTTGAGAGTGTATGGTTTACAACATAAAATATCGGCATCATAAATATCAGCATATTCTTTAACAAATGTATTTTCATAGAAAATTCCACAAATTTCATCATCTACCATCAAAGAACGTATATCCATATTGACAGATCCAATTGCACAAATTTCATCGTCAATCATCATAGTTTTCGCATGAATATATCCATTGTATTTATAAATTTTGGCCCCATATTCAAGCAATTGACCACTGTAATAAGTTGTCACAGGATCTAAAAAGAAACTAGCTTTAATTCCTGGAATCATCAATTCAATTTGAATTCCTGCAGCCGCCGCTGTTTTTAATGCATCTAAAATCGAAGCATCGGGAATGAAATACGGAGATTGGATTCGAATACGTTGCTTAGCACTACGAATCATACTTAAATATACCATTTTTACAGATTCTTTATGGGTATTGACTCCACCCACAATGAATTGGCATAAATTTTGATTGGATGTATGAACTGGAATGGAAATCGATTCAATCTTTTCTACAACCGCATTCACTTCATTCTTTTTTACTGCACAAAGCCAATCTTGTAAAAAGTATTGAAGCAATACATACACACAATCTCCGGTTAAACGAACTTGGCTATCTCGCCAAGGATTTTTCTTCTTGGCCATATTGGCATATTGTTTTCCAATATTCATACCACCAATATATGCGATTTCTTCATCAATCACTACAATTTTACGATGGCTACGATAATGCGTTAAATACGGCTTTACACGAATGACATGAATGCTTGGGTCAAAGAAATTTTTAGGTGTGGATAAATTAGCAAATGAGTCACAAAGCACATATACATGTACTCCACTTTTTGCTTTTTTACACAAAGCTTTTTGAAACGTTTGTCCAACGCAATCGTTATGAATAGTATAAAATTCAACATAAATGTTCTCTTTTGCATTCTCTATATCTTTAAAAAGCTGTTCATAATGACTTTTTCCATCTATGTACGTTTGGATTGTTTGATAGTGCGTGATGGGGGATTGATTGTATACATAATTAAAATGCATCACTTGTTCATCTTCACTAGATAAGTTTTCCATCTTCTTTTCAGGAAGTGGATTGATTTGAAGCTGGTTTAAACGTTTCTTACGCGTTTTATAGACCCATTTAATAAAAGTTGTATTACCGAAAATGAAATATAAAATGGTACCCACATAAGGAAGACATACCATCACAAATATCCATAGAATGGCTTCCGTTGGATTTTTCCGTTCAATAAAAATTACAGAAAGAATGGAAAAAATATAAATCAGCAATAATATCCACTGCATCATATCAATCACCTACATGATAATAGTGAATATAAAATCCCCACGTATATAACATAATGGCCATGAGTACTACAATAATTGTGTTGGCCCAACATAAAGAAATATTTGGAAATAAAAATAAAATAAATAAACCAATGAATAAACTCGCTGTACAAACTTTTCCACAATGGAAGGCTCCATTCATCATATGACCTTGTCTTAAATTTTGAAGTCCTTTATATGCCATATACCCTTCTTTACCAATCATCAATACAATGAGTACTTTCATAAGTGGATATTTAAACATGAGTCCAATCGCAATCGCAAAATGTGTCAATTTATCAGCAATCGGATCTAAAATTTTACCCAAATCCGTCACCATATTCCACTTTCTAGCGATGGTTCCATCCACTAAATCAGAAAGCGTAGATATCAACAACAACATAGAAGAAAGCATATATTGTTTATGAATAAAAAAATGAAAAATAAAAGGAATCATTCCAATACGAATATACCCAATAATATTTGGGATGGTCCATAAATCTTTTGTTTTAAAATGCACAATATCATCTCCTTAGACTATGATAAACTAAAAAAATTGCCCTATAAAAGGACAATTTACATAGTTTGTCTATTTCATAAAGAAACGAATGAGTCCATCTTTGAATTTTGTATACGGTTGATAACGAATGGGCAAATCAATCCAGCATTTTTTATCCACGATGCTTTTATAATGCGTAAAAGTATCAAACCCTATTTTTCCATGATAACTACCCATACCACTTTCCATATATCCTCCAAATCCCATTTGATTCGAAGCTAAATGAATGACAGTATCATTGATACATCCACCTCCAAAAGGAAGCATTTTAGTCGCATGTTCAATGATTTTTGCATCACTTGAAAAGATGTAGAAAGCTAAAGGACAAGATTTTGATTGGATATATTGATAGACTTCTTCTATCTTTTCATACTTTATAATCGGAAGAATGGGACCAAAAATTTCATCTTGCATAATCAAACTGTCTTGCTTTGCCTGAACAAGCGTAGGTTCTATTTGCAGTGTGGCATCATTACACGAACCGCCATATAAAATATCACAATTTTGTAAAAGTTGTTTAAGTCGAACATAGTGTTTTTCATTGATGATTTTACCATTGTGGTCATATTGTGTTTGAAGTTCAGACTGTAAAGCAGCAACTAGAGAATCATAAATGGAAGCATCGCAATAAATATAATCAGGAGCTACACAAGTTTGACCGCAATTTAATAATTTACCAAAAACAATACGTTTGCTAGCTAATGCGACATCGGCACTTTTTTCAACGATACAAGGTGATTTTCCACCCAATTCTAACGTAACGGTTGTAAAGTGTTCACTGGCTTTTTTTAACACTTCTTTTCCTACCATTTGACTTCCTGTAAAGAAAATATGATGGAAGGTTTGATCCAATAATGTTTGATTTTCTTTTCTTCCTCCCATCACCACTGCAACATAGGTAGAAGGAAAAGTTTCTTCGACAACCGTTTTTATAATTTGAGCGGTCGCAGGCGCATATGCACTCGGTTTTAATAAACAAGTATTTCCGGCAGCTAAGGCATCAATGAGTGGATCCATCGTTAAAAGAAAAGGATAATTCCAAGGAGACATAATTAGAACATTGCCTTTTGGACAAGGCTGTTGATAGCTTCTTGCATGAAATTGAGCCAAAGGTGTACGGACTCTTTGTTTTTTAGAAAAAGCACGAACATGCTTGATCATATAATTTAATTCGCTGTAGACCATTCCTATTTCCGACATATAACTTTCGGTTTCAGCTTTATTTAAGTCTATACGTAACGCTTCATAAATATCTTTTTCATGATTTTGAATGGACGCTTTTAGCTTCTCTAACATTTGAACCCGAAAATCAATAGAGTAGGTTTGATTAGTTTGGAAGTATTTTTGTTGTGAGTGGACTAAATTTTGGATTTCGTTTGTATTCATATAGGTTACCTCGAACTGTTTCATAAATTCCTTCTAATTGGGAAGCATTCATCAATACAGGAACTGGATAAAGCGGATTGGCTTCATGATCGGCCGTTTTTGCTAAATCATGAATGTCTTCTTCACGAAGCTCTTTAATATAAGGAGGAATGTGAAAGTATGCATTCATTTGGCGGATTTCCTTAATAAAACGACTCGCCGCTAAACTATCGCTGTCCTCATTCGATGCAAGTTTTGTAGCTCTAGATAAAGTGGCTAATTTTTTATGAATACAAGATCCATAACTTTCCAATACATAAGGCAATAAAATTGCGTTGGTTTCTCCATGAGCAACATTGTATTTTCCACTTAAAGAATGAGCAATCGCATGAACATATCCAACATACGATTTAGAAAATGCATTTCCAGCTAAGTAAGCAGCATGACACATGGCTTCTCTTGCCTGTAAGTCGTTTCCGTTGTCATATGCTTTTTTTAGTTGAGAAAAAATAATTTGAATGGCTTCAATCGCATCTTTTCGTGTTTCTTTTGTGGTCGAACGACCAATATAGGCTTCAATCGCATGGGTTAAAGCATCCATTCCTGTACAAGCTGTTAAATAAGCAGGTAAAGTTTTAGTAATGACTGGATCCAATACAGCATATTTAGGAATGAGATTAAAATCTGTAATCGCATATTTATGATGTGTTTTTTCATCTGTCACTACACAAGCTAAGGTTACTTCACTTCCGGTTCCGGCCGTTGTAGGAATCGCAATCAATAAAGGAAGTTTATGTACCACTTTTAAAATACCTTCCATTTGATTTAATGCTTTTGTGGGCCTAGCTAATAGAGCACCTACTGCTTTTGCACAATCCATGCTTGATCCGCCACCAAATCCAATCAAAGCTTGGCAGTTATATTTTTGATATACATCTCTTGCTTCTCTTGCATTTTGTGTAGTGGGATTGCAGATGGTTTGATCATAAATAACATATTGAATGTTGGCTTTTTGTAAAGCCGTTTCCAAATGATTCATCAATTTTAATTGACGAATGGAAGCATCCGTAATAATGAGTACGGTTGAAATTCCTTTTTCTATACAAACGTTGGCTACGTCTTCTTGTTTGCTTAAAATTTTTGGCTTTGTATATGGTAAAAAAGGAATGGATAGGTGTAATACTTTTTGAAAACTACGGCAATATATTTGTTTAATACAATTCATAATGACTCGCTTTCTACTCGATTTTTTAAGTTGTCTGCAATTTGTAATAGGACTTTATAAAAAATTTCTCGTTCTTGCTTTGAATATCCTTGACCGGCTAAACCGACTGACTGAATGATTTTATCTTGCATCACGCTCGTGACTTTTTTTCCAGTTTCTGTCAATGTGATTTTAGATCGATATTTTTTTTCATCGCATTGAATGCAATCCAATTGAAGCAATTCTTTAATCACTCTAGAGATGGCTGCTTTATCTTCATAACATAAAGTGGTTAATTGAGCACTTGTCAAACCTTTTGGATGCTCTTGTAAGAAAAATAAACACATAACATGGGTCCCTTTTAAACCAATGTCTGACATTTCTTGGGATTTAATTTTTTGAATGGATTTATAAATTTCTGTGATGGCCATCACAAATGTTTCAAATCTTTGTATCATATTTGACCTCCAACGGAAGTTAGTATAAAAGTAAGATGTTGATTTGTCAACATCTTGAATATTCTTTTTTTGCAGTTTTTTGTGATAAAATAAAAATATGGAATTTATGAAAAAAATTATAAAGAAAATGTCCGTGGACGAAATTGACGTGGAAGAAGCTCGGCAAATGGCCAATTTAAAACGATTGGATCCTATGCGAATCTTTTATAATGTAAAAAATTTTAACGTTGTACATCAAGGGTATAAGGTGCCTGTTCGTTTATATTTTCCAAGTCGGCGCAATCAAAAAAAAGCGCCGAATGTATTTATTTATATTCATGGAGGAGGGTGGACAACCGACAGCATTGATACGTACGATCGAATTTGTGAAAAGCTCGCTCGTAAAATGAACCATTATGTTTTTTCAATCGATTATCGACTTGCTCCTGAGCATAAGTTTCCTGTCGGATTGATGGATTGCTATCGAGTTGTACGCACCATCTATAAATATATTGGATCCGATCGTATCACATTGATTGGAGATAGTGCAGGGGGAAATTTGGTGGCGGCCCTTTCTTTATTGGCAAAAGAAAAACAAGAATTTATCATTCAAAGGCAGATTTTAATTTATCCAGCTTTGAACAGTGATTATTCAAAAAATTCTCCTTATGCTTCGGTGCATGAAAATGGAGAAAATTATATTTTAACGAGAGGAAAACTACAAGATTATATTGATTTATATCGTTCAAAAGAAGAAGATCTTAAAAATCCTTTGTTTGCCCCAATTTTGGCAGAAGATCTATATCATATGCCAGATACATTGTTGATTACGGCGCAATTTGATCCGTTAAAAGACGAAGGAAAAGCGTTTGGAAACCGTCTAAAAGAGGCAGGTAATTTTGTAAAGATGTATGAGATTGAAAGAGCCATGCATGGATTTTTTGCATTGGCTATTTCCAATTTTCATGTGGAAGAATGTTTTACATACATTCGAGAGTTTTTAAATGAAAGAGAGGTACACGCATGCCCAATAAACGAGAATATTGGAGAAAATTAGACAATGCTGCCAATATGTATTCGGCAACAAGCAATAAAAAGATCACTCGTGTATTTCGTTTTTATTGTGAATTAAAAGAAGATGTCCATGAAGAAATCTTACAGAAGGCTTTGGAAAAAACCATCCAGAAGTATCCGATTTTTCTTTCGGTCATTCGAAAAGGTTTATTTTGGCATTATTTAGAAAAAAGCAGTTTACGCCCTCGCGTGCATATAGAAAATAAAAAACCTTGTAGTAAAATTTATGTGCAAGATCAAAAAAGTTTATTGTTTGATGTTTCGTATTATCAAAATCGAATTAACTTTGAAGTGTTCCACGTATTAACCGATGGAACAGGAGCAACACAGTTTTTAAAAGAGCTTGTAAAAAACTATTTAATGATTGCACACGATTTAGAGGATGTACAATTGTCAAATGCATCGATTACGATTCAAGATCAAGAAAGTAATGCGTTTAATCAATATTATGAAAAGGAAAAAATTCAAAGTCCATCGAAAGAAAAGGCATTTCAAATTAAAAAAGGATATAAAAAATCGGATGGGTTAATCATTCATGAGGCGATTGTTTCCGTAAAAGAGATTCTTGCAGTTTCTAAAGCGTATCATGTTTCGATGACAGAATTAGTTTGTGCTTGGATGATGTTGGCTATTCAAAAAGAAATGTCCCAACAAGAAAAGATGCATCGTCCAGTGAGTTTAATGGTTCCCGTGAATTTGCGAAATTATTTTGAATCGAATTCGATGCTAAACTTTTTTAGTTATATTACACCAAGCGTTTTATTTGATCGAGAGTATTCCTTTGAAGAAGTGTTAGACATTGTGCATACATATTTTCAATCAGAACTTCGGCAAGAGAAAATTCGAGAACATATGAATCGTATGATTCAGCTTGAAAAACATCCCCTTTTACGACTTGTGCCTTTGGAAGTAAAAAATTTAGGAATTAAGGCAGGAAGTCGATATGCTGAACGAGATGTAAGTGCGATTGTAAGTAATGTTGGCTTAGTGAAGATGCCAGAAGAATATGAATCGTATATTTCTAGATTTGGTTTGTTTACGAATACGCCAAAGTTAGAGTTGACGATGTGTTCGTATCAAGATACGTTGACTTTCTCTTTTACTTCTATGTTTGATACATTAAATATTCAAAGGAATTTTATGGAATTAGTAAAAGAATATAAAATTTGTCCAGTTTCAGCAGAGCCAGAGTTTCCAGAAGTTGAACAAGACGATGTGCATATGTGGTTTCGTTTCTATTCTTTTATTTGTTTGGCTTTGATTGCTACGTGTGTGGCCATTCATTTTAGTTTTGATGTTAGCACCAATTGGACAATTAGTATGGCTGCAGGAGTAGCGAGTGCATGGACAATTCTTGCGGTAGGATTTAAAAAACGATTTAACTTATTGAAAAGTGCGATGTGGCAACTTGTCTTGTTGTCGGTAGGTAGTGTGATTTGGGATTGGTTTATTGGCTGGAAAGGATGGTCCATTAACTATTTCATTCCTGTTTTATGTATGTTCATCCTTTTGTTTATGTTTATTGTCTCGATTGCTAGAAAAGATACAGCACGTGAATATATGATTTATTTTGTGATGAATAGTGTATTTGGGATGTTGGTTCCGCTATTTTTTTTAGCGATGGGATGGATTCAATATCGTTTGTTAAATGTTTTTTGTATCTTATTTAGCTTCTTATTCTTTGTGGCGATTGTCATGTTTAAAGGAAAAGAATTTAAAGAAGAGATGAACAAAAAATTTCATTGGTAATTTGACAATGGGAATGAATGCGTGTATTATGCAGAGAAAAATGAGGTGATAATGATGTTATTTTTTAGAAATGATTACGGACAAGGGTGTGTTTCTAGCATCCTTGATTTACTACAAAATACAAATGAAAATCCATACATTGGATATGGAGAAGATGAACTTTGCCAAAAGGCGAGAGAAATTGTGCACTCGAAAATGCCAGACAATGATGTGGACATTCACTTTATCGCAAGTGGAACTTTGACAAATCAAACGATACTTTCACATATTCTTCGCAATTATGAGGGGGTCATTGCTTGTGATACTGGACATATCGCAACGCATGAAACGGGAGCCATTGAAGCAAGAGGACATAAAGTGATTTGTGTACCTTCCGAAAATGGAAAAGTGACACCGGAAGCAGTTCGTACTTGTTTTCAACAACACATGGCTTCGTATGCTCATATGGTATATCCAAAAGTTGTATATATATCCAATGCGACAGAATTAGGTACGGTGTATACACGTCAAGAACTTGAAGCGCTTCGTGTGATTTGTGACGAATTGCATTTATATTTGTTTATGGATGGAGCTCGTTTAGGAGCGGCATTGATGTCCGGCATCGATTATACGTTGAACGATTTAGCTCGCTGGTGTGATATTTTTTACATTGGCGGAACGAAAAATGGAGCTCTTTTTGGGGAAGCGGTTGTGATTTCCAATCCGGAATTAAAGCCAAATTTCCGTTTTTCTATGAAGCAAAATGGAGGTATGATGGCGAAGGGATGGCTTTTAGGAATCCAATTTATTGGTTTGTTTGAAAATGACGATTTCTATAAAGTAGCCGCTCGTGAAAATGAGTTTGCTCGAGCCATACAATCGAGTGCTTTATTGCTTGGATATCCTTTATTTACAAAATCGGATACAAACCAAGTCTTTATTGTGGTTACTCCACAAGAGTATGAATATTTAAAACAATATGTAGATTTTGAAGTTTGGGATCGTTGGAATGAAGATTATGCCATTCGTCTTGTTACAAGTTGGCACACGACTTTAGAAGAAGTGGATCAATTGATTGGTCATTTAGGTAGAGCTAAAAAACAAAATGAAAAATAGGAAAAGCAGAGCTTATTATCGCTCTGCTTTTTTGAATATAAAGTACAAATACTCTTGGGCTTCATCTTGCCAAGATGCTTCGTTATGTTTTCCTTTTTCTCGAACATTCAAATATACTTGGACTTGTTTTTGAATGAGAGCATTACAAATTTGAGTACAACCTTTTGTTTCTTGAATAAAGAAAGAGGGATCTTTTTCTTCTAAGGCACCCCAAGACATATAAATAGATGTATTCGGATGAATGCCTGCTTTTGGGATATCTTTTAAAAGATCTTCTTTGGTTGGTAAAATATATGGAGAAATCGCAAGACTTTTTGAAAAAGTAAAACTATATTTGATACTTGCATACAATGCCATTAACCCTCCACAACTCGATCCTGCAATCCATGTGTGATTACGATCAGTCAGGGTAGGAAAGTGCTGGTCAATATATGGTTTTAATTCATGCACAACCCATTCCATGGTTTCTTTTCCCCAACCATCAAAACAACCTAACTCTTCATCAAAAAAAGGGTAGGGAGAATATTCAATCAAACGTTGGTTTCCATTGTGCGAGCATTCCATTCCTACGATGATGCACTCGTTTTGGGATTGCATCAATTCTTGATCGATGTGCCAAGCTCTTCCATAGGTGGCATCGTCATCGTCGAATAAATTATGCCCATCAAACATATATAATACAGGATATTCTTGATTGGCATGAGCATATGAATCGGGTAGATACATATGAATTGTACGCATTTCATGCAAATAAGAAATCGGAAAATCAAATTTTAAAATCATTCTGCACGCTCAAATGCTTTTTCAAAAAAGGCATCACGACGTTCTTTATTTGTAAAGCGTGCTTTGATCACTGTATCCCCCATCGCTCTAGCAAAAGCTGGAGGTAATTTTTCTATGCCAAGCATTTCATCTTTAAACATTTCTTCAATTTCTTCATTTGCGTACTTATAGGAAATTGAGTTTCTGCGTCCGACAAAACCGGCCGAATATCGACGTAGTTTTGAATAGGAAGCGTTTTGGGTTAATAAAACTTCGGCCCATAAATCATAGACATCAATATCGTATGAATAATTTAATAAATCCGGAGCAAATCCACCCGGAGGTCGAAAGTTCATTTCAAGACCCAATACGAGGCCTTTTTTACCAATCCCTTCTATATCTTCACTTAAACGGAAGTATTCGCCGTGAAAGAAGCGATTTTTTAAGTGGAACGCTTGCACGACACGATTGGCAATATCATAATCCTCTTCTGTTATATCAAAGTCATAGTAGGAACCGATGCTTTTTTGAGACTGTATAGATTCCATGCAGTTTCCAACATATTTTAAACTCGATAAAAAGCGGATGTTTGAATTTGCATCGCAAATACCATCTAAAGTGAAAATATCGCCTTTGATATATTTTTCTAAAATCATCGGTTGTGTACGGGTAATTTGATAATATTGACGCAAATCTTCGTCGTTATCAATTTGATAGGTATGACTAGCACCGACACCTTGGTCGGGCTTTAATACAACTGGATATTGAACTCGATGGGCAAAATCAATAGCCTCTTGGGAACTGTTTGGAAGAATGTAAGGCGCTGTAGGAATGCCTGCTATTTCATAATATTTCTTCATATTTGATTTGGATTGAAAATTTGAAATTTCTTGATACGAAAATCCAGTATGGATATTAAAATCATCACGAAGCCTAGCATCTAAATCCAGCCATGCTTCGTTATTGGATTCAATCCAATCGATTTTTCCGTACCGATATGTATAATATCCAACGGCTTTGATCATTTCATCGTAGTTACGAAAACTAGATACGATATAGACTTCGTCTACATACTCTCTTAAATTCGGATTTAAATGTCCATAACTCGTATCAACAATCGCAAGGACAGTGGCTCCATGTCTTTTTAAACCACGGCAAAACATCCAATAGTTTTCCGGATAATTCGGACTAATACAAATAAAATTCACTATAATTCGCTTCCTTCCATCATAGCATAATAAATCGCAAGCATCGTTTTTGCATCTTGGATTTCATGAGTTTGCATTTTTTGATATGCTTCTTGAATAGGCATCCATAAAAGTTCAATGTCTTCATCTTCATCCATCGCTAAACGATTTTTTGTAGGTGTTGGATCGATGGCTTTATAAATCCAAATGTTTTCATTACAAAAAGCAGGCGTAGGTACGAAATGGTGGATCAAGATTAAGTCTTTACAATCGTATCCAGCTTCTTCATTCAACTCACGAAATGCACTTTCTTTTGGATTTTCTCCATATTCTAACTTTCCGGCTGGAATTTCAATCGTATACGCATCGATGGCTGCTCGATGTTGTTTGACAAAAAGAATCTTTCCATCTTTGAGTAATAAAATACCAACGCCACCAGCGACTTTGATAATATCTCTTGGATATGTTTTCCCCTTGATTTCTACTTCTGTTTGAACAAAATCGAAAATAGGACCTGAATATACTAATTTTTGTTTCATATTTCGATTATAGCATAAAAAAAGTGTCTCATCGGACACTAGTTGATTTCTTTTAAAAATGCGTTTGTGATAGCTTGCCCAATTTTTTCTTGGTAGGAAGCATCGGTTAATTTCGAATAATCATCTCGATTGGTTACATATCCTAAATCCAAAACGATGGCAGGAATGTCTTTATCATTTAAAATAGGAAAGTTGGCGTAATGGTCGCTATCGACTCCTTCACAAATGGAAAAGTTAATTTGTGTCAATTCTTTTGACATTTGTTTGGCTAATGCGTTGATTGCTTCTGATGGTTGGGTGAAAATCGCATATCCTTTTTTTAATGTATCCACATCATCGGACATATCAATACGAAGAATGTAATCTACGTTTTCGGCTTTTAATTTTGCAAGCCGTTGGGCATGTTCGTTTTCTTCGGTATCACTCGCATCGATTCGATCACTTTGACGTGTATAGACGACTTCGTATCCGGATGCTTCTAATTTTCTTCCGATATTTAAGGCAATTTCTAAATTGATTTCTTTTTCAGAAATTTTATTTTCGGCTTGGTATCCAAAATTGCTTCCACCATGGGCGGCATCGATTCCAATTTTGGCATGAGATTTACATTTTTGAAGGCTAGCTCCATCGTTGGTTGTCGGTTGAGCATAGCTCACATCCGGAACGCGTACCGAATCGGAATGAAGCTCCATTCGTAAATTGGGTTGAACGACGATTGCGATGAAAATTCCTAAACATAAAAATATGAGAGCTCTTTTCATGAATACCTCCTGCAAGTGCATCCTATATTATCATACCCTTAGTCAGAATGCGAGATGGAATTAAAATATCTTTGGATTTTTGAATTATTTGCTATAATGTATGATGGTGATGAAATGGAATTTAAAATCTCAATCGAACAGTTTGAAGGCCCATTGGATTTAATGCTGCATTTAATCAAGGAAAATAAATTAGATTTATTGAACTTGGACATGAATGTATTGGCAACACAATATATTACTTTTATTCATCAAATGCAAAATATGCATTTAGAAATTGCAAGTGAATATATGGAAGAGTTAGCCGGGCTGATTGAATACAAAAGCAAAAAACTTTTACCACGCGAAGAAGTAGAAGTACAGGACACATATGAAGAAGACCACCGGGATCAATTGGTTCAACGCTTATTGGAATATCAAAAGTTTAAAGAAGCCAGTGAAGAATTGAAAATAGCTTATGAAAAAAGACTTCGGCATTTTACAAGACCACAAGCTAGTTTAGTGGATGAATGGAGTATTCCAAAAGAAAATATTGAGAACCAAAGCTACAATATTTATGAGCTAACTAAAGCGATGCAACGAGTCTATAATCGTATGGCATTGTTAGAACCGTACCAAACCCAAGTGACCATTAAGGAAATTTCTGTAGAAGATCGAGTCAAACAATTGATGGAAGGGATTGAAAATTTAAACGAACCGAGAAGTTTTGAACAATTGTGTCAAGACTGTAGCTCATTGCATATGGTCATCGTGACTTTTTTAGCTATATTAGATTTGATTCATCAAAGAATTTTATATTTTACAATCGATGAACAAGAAACAATTTGGATTATGAAAGGAAATGAAAATGAATAATCGCAAAGCCATTATTGAAGGACTTATATTTATGAGTGGAGAAGAAGGACTTTCCCTGATCCAAATTCAATCCGTCTTGCAAGATTGCAGTCGGGCCGAAATCACGGATACGATTGTTCAACTTCAAGAAGAATATGCGCAATCCACAAAAGGAATGGAATTGGTCGAATATGCATCCCGTTATAAATTTGTAACAAAAGAATTTGTCTATCCTTATGGACAACGGCTATTTGAACAATTTAAAAATGCATCCTTATCGCAAGCTGCCATGGAAACGTTGGCCATCATTGCGTATAAACAACCTATCACTCGAGTTGAAATTGAAGAAATTCGTGGTGTGAACTGTGAAATGATGTTAAAAAAACTACAAACACGAGGCTTGATTGAAGCTAAAAATCGATTGGATGTGATTGGAAAACCTTTATTATATACAGTGACGGATGTATTTTTAGATGCTTTTCAACTAGAAACAATTGAAGAATTACCAATATTGAAAGAAAAAGATACAAATCAAGAGTTATTTGATGATGTACAAGAGGTATAAATTATGGAACGACTACAAAAAGTAATTGCACAATCGGGTGTGTGCTCAAGAAGAAAAGCCGAAGAATTGATTACACAGGGAAAAGTTCGCGTTAATGGACATGTTTGTAATGTTTTAGGAACGAAAGTGTCTGGAAACGATACGATTGAAGTCAATGGAACGGTTTTGGATAAAGAAGATAAAGTTTACTATATTATGAATAAGCCAAAAGGGTGCGTCTGCACGAGCGCAGACGATAAAGATCGTAAAACTGTATTGGATTTTGCACCTAAAGGACAAAGAATTTATCCAGTAGGGCGTTTGGATTACGATACGAGTGGTGTTTTATTGTTAACGAACGATGGAGAATTTTGCAATCGAATGATTCATCCACGCTATCATTTACCTAAAACATATGTTGTCAATGTACAAGGAATGTTAACAGGGGAAGACATTCATCAAATCAAAACGGGAATTGTGACAAAAGAGTGCACATACCAACCAGCGCATGTAAATATCGTACAAAAAGATTATACGAGAAATCGTTGTATTTTAGAGTTAACCATTCGTGAAGGAAAAAACCATCAAGTAAAAAAGATGATGGAAGCCTTGGGCTATGAAGTCCGGCGTTTGCACCGTTCTAAATTTGCTTTCTTAGAAGTAAAAGATTTAAAACCGGGCGAATACCGTCGTTTAAAACCATTTGAAATTAAACAATTGAATAAATTAGTAGAAGAGGAAATGAATGCATGAAACAAGTGTTTATCGACCAAACCTGTTTAGTAAATGAAAGAGTTTCTTTGGATGAAAAACAAGCTCATCATATTTTTGATGTACTTCGAACAAGTGAAAAAGAAACGATTCGAGTGGTAGCGAATGAAGAAGTATATTTAGCACATCCACAAGAAAAGCCATATGTATTTATTTTTGGTAAAGAAGAAGTCCAACAACGATTGGTGGACGTTACATTGTGTGCTTCTTTGATCAAAGCAGATAAATTTGAATGGATGTTACAAAAAGCTTGTGAACTTGGCGTAAGTCGCATTGTCCCTTTTGTTTCTCGTTACAGTATCATTCAATTGGATCAAAAAAAGGCATTAAAAAAATTAGAACGCTGGAATCAAATTTTGATAAGTGCATGCAAACAATGCAATCGAAATGATAAAGTCGAATTAATGCCGATTCAAACTGTGGATTCTCTTTCACAATTTAAAAGCAAATGCAATGTCGTAGCGTATGAAAAAGAAAGCAATCCGAGTGCGCATTTGGCCAACTTTTTACAATCCAATCCGGAATCGGTTACATTTTGTATTGGTCCAGAAGGTGGATTTGCGCCAGAGGAAATTGAACGATTGAATGGGATGGGATTTGAGAATTGTTCATTAGGAAATCAAATTTTGCGAGCAGAAACAGCCGCATGTTATGTGTTAAGTTGTATTGAATATCAAACACATTGTGAGAATAAGGAGGCGGATTCATGAAATTCCACATTATAACATTAGGATGTAAAGTGAATGCATATGAATCTCAATTTTATGCACAAAAATTAGAAGAACGTGGATGGATAGAAGATGATACAAACTTTGATGTATGTATCATCAATACGTGTACGGTGACGAATACGGCGGCTAGTAAATCTCGGCAGATGATTCATAAAGAAAAGAAAAAAAGACCGGATGCGATTTTTGTTGTTGTAGGCTGTTATGCACAAACGGCGGATGAAAAAGCAAAATCGGATTTGGATGTTGACTTAATCATTGGAGCAAAACATAAAAAAGATTTAGTAACTATTTTAGAAAACTATATAGAAACGCATCAACGTCAAGATTTAGTGTGTGAAGTCAGTGAATATTTCGAATTTGAATCGATGCCAATTCAGTGTTTTGAAAGTAAACATCGGGCGTTTTTAAAAGTACAAGATGGATGTAATCAATTTTGTTCTTATTGTCAAATTCCGTATGCTCGAGGAAGAGAACGTAGTTTGAATCATGCAGAAGCTGTACAAATTGCGCAAGATTTACAAGCGCGTGGACATATTGAAATTGTATTAACAGGAATTCATACAGGACGCTACAACGATGGAGAATACAATTTAACGATGTTGTTGAAAGATTTATTAGAGAATACGAGTGATGAAGTTTGCTATCGGATTTCGAGCATTGAAATTACAGAAGTGACTCAAGAATTGATTGCATTGATGAAAGCAAATCCTAGAGTGCTTCCACACTTGCATATTCCTATTCAAGCCGGATGCAATGCGACGTTAAAACGGATGAATCGTCCTTATACGATGGAACAATTCATCAAACGGATCGAATGGATTCGTCATGAAATTCCACACGTTTCGATTTCTACAGATATCATTGCTGGATTTGTACAAGAGAGCGATGAAGAATTTGAAACAACCTATGAAAACTTGAAGAAGATTGGATTCTCTTTCTTGCACGTATTTCCATTTTCGGTTCGTTCGGGTACGGCAGCTTCTCGTATGAAAGGATTCGTTCATGGAAGTGTGATTAAAGAGCGAGTGAATCGTTTGCTTGCTTTATCGGATGCTTTGCGTTCTATAGATATGCAACGTTTTAAAGAAATTAGTGTTTTGATTGAACGAAAACAAAATGGCATGTATATTGGGTATACAACGCAATATCACTTAGCTTATATTGAAAGTGATGAAGAATTGAGTGGAAGACAAACGGTTGTTTGGGATGATATAGAAGATCATACATATTATGTAAGAAAGAAGGATTTGAATGCGTCTATCTAAATTGTTTAAAAATGCTCCAACGGTGAATGTTACCGGGTTGTGTTTTGACTCTCGTAAAGTAAAACCAGGAAATATTTATTTTTGTTTACCAGGATTGAGTCACGATGGACATGATTTTATTGATTCGGCCATTGAAAATGGAGCTATTTGTATTGTGCATTCGAAAGAAATTGAAAATAAAAGACTCGGAGCGATTTATATTCGAGTGGCGGATGTCAATGAAGCGATGAATCAATCGGCTCGTTTGTATTATCAAAAACCAAGCGATAAGATGATGATGTATGGAATTACAGGAACGAATGGAAAGAGTACGATTGCGAATATTATTCGTTCCATTTTGAATCCAGAAAAGCCGTGTGGGTATATTGGTACGATTGCGATTGAATATGGGAATGTAAAATTGATGCCCGACCTTACAACGCCAGATGCATTATTTTTACAATCAAAATTAGCGGATATGGTCAATACAGGGATGCAAGCTTGTGCTCTAGAAGTTAGTTCTCACGGGCTTGCTCAAGGGCGTGTTAATGGAATTGATTTTGATGTGGCGATTTTTACGAATTTTACATACGATCATTTAGATTTTCATGGAACGCTAGATAACTATTTTGCAAGCAAGTGTTTGTTGTTTAAAGAACGTGTGCGTAGTTCTGGACTTTCTATTTTAAATGTAGACGATGAAAAATATGCGGAGTTGGTTTCTATTTGTCGTTCAAAAGTGATTACATATGGAATTGAAAATGAAGCGGATTATCGTGCAGTGGATATTCAAATGAACTATGAAAAGACACAATTCAATTTAGTGTATTGTGGTCGTTTATATCCGGTTACTACGAATTTAGTGGCGACATACAATGTATATAATTTATTGGCTGCGATTGCTGCTTTGCATGAAACGGGGATGAAGCTGGACACGATTCTTCAAGCTTGTGCTAATATTCCACAAGTACAAGGGCGTATGGAACAAATTCGTGAAGGTCAAAACTACAATGTGATTGTTGATTTTGCACATACACCGGATGGAATTGAAAAGATGATGCAGTTTGGTCGTTCGATTACACAACCGGGTAAAGATTTGATTGCGGTTTTTGGTTCGGCTGGAAAACGTGATATAGCTAAGCGGAAAGTATTTGGTGAATTGGCGGATAAATATTGTGATATGTTAGTGATTACAGAAGATGATCCTAGAGATGAAGATGCTCGTGAGATTGCTGCGCAAATTAAATCGGGTGTTGAAAATATTAAAAATATATTTATTGAAGATCGGTATGAGGCCATTCGTCAAGCGATTGATGGAGCCAATGAAGGAGATACTGTGTTGATTCTTGGAAAAGGGGATGAAACATTTATGTATCGTGAAAATGGTCGTTCTCCATGGATGGGGGATCATGTGGCTGCCAAAGAGTGTATTTGTAGAAATCTTGAAAAAAATTAATTTCAAACTTGCATTTATTTGGAATTTTGCTATAATCTGAATGTATATAACTCGGGAAGGGAGGTTCGTGTGAATGCCTAAAGTTGTTGTTAAAGAAAACGAGCAATTAGATGACGCTCTAAGAAGATTTAAACGTCAAGTATCTCGTAATGGTACCCTTGCTGAGGCGCGCAAAAGAGAATTTTACGTTAAACCAGGTGTGCGCAGAAAGTTAAAATCTGAAGCTGCACGTAAAGCACGTAGAGGTAAATAATCTGCATTCATTTGCAGATTTTTTTCTTGAGGAGGAGTCTTATGTCATTTTCAATCATCGATTGTCATGATCGTACATATGAAGAACTACAAATTTTTGTAGGAACGAATGATTTAAATCTTTCAGCGTTGTCTGAGGTGTTTAAAACGACGTTTGTATTGCGAGATTACCAAATCAAGATTCTTGAAAAAGAAGAACAAGATTTGGATTGTATTCAAAAGACAATTCAATCTTGTTTTGATTTAATTGATACACAAAGAAAGTTGACAGTTCAAGATGTTCATTATATTGCACATCTGGCAAAGAAGAAAAGTCTACAACATTTTAAAGTGTCTCAATTGGCGCCGATTGCTAAGACACGAAGCGGAAAGTTGATTTATCCTAAAACGGTAGGTCAAGCTTTGCTTTGTGATGCCATGAAAAAAAATCAAATCGTATTTGCGACTGGGGTTGCAGGTACGGGAAAAACGTATTTAGCGGTGGCGTATGCGGTTATGATGCTAAAGCAGGAGAAGGTTGATAAGATTATATTGACTCGTCCCGCTGTGGAGGCTGGAGAATCACTTGGTTTTTTACCAGGGGATATGAAAGAGAAAGTAGATCCATATTTACGTCCATTGTATGATGCTTTGCATGAGATGCTTGGTGTGGAAATGGTTGATAAATACATGGAAAAGGAAGTCATTGAAGTGGCTCCGCTAGCTTTTATGCGAGGAAGAACATTAAATCATGCGATTGTAATTTTAGATGAAGCACAAAATACGACGCATGCGCAAATGAAGATGTTTTTAACTCGGATGGGAAAGAACACGAAGATGATCATTACAGGGGATGTTACGCAAATTGATTTGATCAAGAAGCAAGATTCCGGTTTGATGCATGCTTGTGATATATTAAAAGGAATTGATGGAATTGAAATGATTCATTTAAAAGCGAGTGATGTTGTTCGAAATCCATTGGTTCAAAAGATTATTGAAAGATATGCATTGGTTGAATAAAGCCATGCAAGCTGATATACTTAAAAAAGATTGAAAGGTGAAATTACTATGGGAAGACATTTTGAGGTCCGTGCTGCTGCTATGCAGAAAACAGCCAACCAAAAAGCAAAAATTTATTCAAGATATTCAAAAGAAATTTTAGTTGCTGCTAAAAATGGGGATACAAACCCAGATATGAACCAAGCACTTAAAAAAGCAATCGAACGTGCAAAAGCAAATAATGTTCCTGCACACGTTATTAAAAACGCGATTGATAAAGCAAAATCAAGCAGTGGAGAAAACTTTAACGCTTCACGTTATGAAGGATTTGGATCTGGTGCAGGATCTACAATCATCATCGATTGTTTGTCTGACAATGCTAACCGTACAATCGCAAACTTGCGTGCTTGCTTTAACAAAGCCAAAGCAAAATTAGGTGTAGGTGGATCTGTATCTTTCGGATACGAACACTTAGGTGTAATTGTGATTCAATATGAAGATGAAGAAGCAATGATGGATGCGATGATTGAAGGAGATATCGACTTGAACGATATCGAAATCGAAGAAGGATACATGACAATCACTGTGGATCCAACTCAATTGGATGATGCAAAAGAAGTGGTTGAAAAATTAATTCCTGAAGTTCAATTTGTTGTGATGGAAAACAAAATGGTTCCAAATGAAACGGTTGAATTAGAAGGGGAAGACAAAGAATTATTCCAACGTTTAGTAACATTGTTAGATGATGTTGACGATGTTCAAAATATTTACCACAACGTTAGTAATTTAGATTAAGAATCCAATGATAAAGAGCAATTCAATGTAGGAAATACAGAGAGAAATGATGGGTGAGACATTTCATGAATAGATTGAAATTGGACGCTTTAGAGGAATCGATTCAAAAAATCGATCGTTGGTCGCGTTAAGACTTGAGAGTATATAATGAGTGATTGTTATATAAAGTAAGGTGGTACCGCGTTTAAACGTCCTTATATAGGGCGTTTTTTTATTTATTAGAAGGAGAAAATACTATGGCTTATCAAATTCCAAGAGGGTGCCAAGATGTATTACCAGAAACATCCCACAAATGGCAAACCCTAGAACAAACTCTTCGTCACTTTTGTTATTTGTACAATTTCGATGAAATTCGTACACCTATTTTTGAACACACGAACGTATTCAAACGGGAAAATGACTCAAGTGATATGGTCAACAAAGAAATGTATACATTCCAATTAACAAACTCGAATACTTCATTAACCATTCGTCCGGAAGGAACGGCTGGTGTAGTTCGTAGTTTTGTTGAAAATAAAATGTATGCGAATCCAGATTTACCAGTCAAAATGTACTATATGGGACCGATGGCACGTCATGAACGTCCACAAAAAGGAAGACTTCGTATTTTTAATCAATTTGGGATTGAATCATTGGGTGCAAAAAGTCCATATGCGGATGTGGAAGTCATCGCATTGGCCTTTTCTATTTTGAAAACATTAGGATTGAGGGATATTAAAGTTTTATTGAATACATTGGGAGATGACGAAAGTCGTGCAAACTATCGAGAAGCTCTAAAAACACATTTTGCTCCTCATGTAGAAAACTTATGTGCCGATTGTAAACGTCGTTATGAACAAAATCCACTTCGTATTTTAGATTGTAAAGTCGATCATGATGCGGAATGTATGAAAAATGCACCAAAAATGAAAGATTATTTAAACGAAGAAAGTCGCCAATACTTTGAAACTGTATGTTCTTTATTAGATCAATTGGACATTCCTTATGAAATTGATGACAATTTAGTACGTGGATTGGATTACTATACACACACTGTCTTTGAAGTTGTTTCTCAAAATAAAGACATGGGTGCTCAATCGACAGTTCTTGCTGGAGGGCGCTACGATGGATTGATTCCATATTTTGGTGGTCCTCAAGAAATGAGCGGAATTGGATGGGCTTTAGGAATGGAGCGTTTATTGATTGCTTTAGAAGCCGAAGGAATTGACTTAGGTGAAAAACCTGGTTTGGATGCGTTTGTGATGGTATTGGATCCGGCTGCTCGTTCGTATGCGTTTGAAGTATTAACAAGTCTTCGTGCTTGTGGATACCGCAGTGATATGGACTTTATGTCTCGTTCTTTCAAAGGACAATTTAAAGCGGTGGATCGTCAAAAGGCAAGCTTTGCGATTTTGATTGGTAAAAAAGAATTTGAAAACAATCAAGTGACAGTTAAAAATATTGAAAAACAAGAACAAATCACGATGGATCAAGATGCATTGATTGTATATTTGGATTCATGCATGGAAAGTGAGGATGAATAATATGGAAAGAACACATAATAATGGAGAATTAAGACCGGCACACATTGGTCAAGAAGTAAAATTGATTGGTTGGGTGGCTAAAAAAAGAAACTTTGGATCGTTAGTATTTATCGACTTACGTGACCGTACAGGAATTAGTCAATTGGTATTTGATGAAACATTAGGAGCGAGTGTAAAAGAAGTACGAAATGAATATGTGTTATCGGTTACTGGAGTGGTTGAAGCTCGTAAAGATGCCAATCCAGATTTAGCAACAGGAGAAGTGGAAGTTAAAGTTAGTGAAGTTAAAATTATTAACTCTGCTAAAACAACACCATTAATTATTGCGGATGAAACAGACGCCCTAGAAGATACACGTCTTCAATACCGTTACTTAGACTTACGTCGTCCTGTGATGCAAAAACGTTTGATGATGCGTCATCAAATCACTCGTAGCATGCGCGATTATTTAGATCACCACGAATTCATTGAAATTGAAACACCTATGCTTGGTAAATCAACTCCAGAAGGGGCTCGTGACTACTTAGTACCATCTCGTGTACACCCAGGTTCTTTTTATGCTCTTCCTCAATCTCCACAGTTGTACAAACAATTGTTGATGATTTCAGGGTTTGAACGTTATTACCAATTTGCTCGTTGTTTCCGTGATGAAGACTTACGTGCGGACCGTCAAACGGACTTTACGCAAGTGGACTTAGAAACATCTTTCTTATCTGAAGCTGAAATCATGAATATGATGGAAGAAATGATGGTGAAGTTGATGAAAGAAGTCAAAGGTATCGATATTCCCCGTCCTTTCTTACAAATGACATATGACGAAGCGATGAACCGTTATGGATCGGATAAACCTGATAACCGTTTTGGGATGGAATTACAAGATTTAAATGATGTATTTGCCAATACTGAATTTAAAGTTTTCAAAGATTGTTTAGCAAGTGGCGGCTCTATTAAAGCTATCGTTATTGAAAACTTTGATCATATTACTCGTAAAAATATTGATGCATTTACGGCTTTGGCTAAGAAAAATGGAGCCAAAGGTTTGGTTGTTTTAAAAGCAAATGACAAAGATCTTGCTGGTTCAGCTCGTAAATTCATGAGCGATGAAGAAGTAGCTACTTTATATTCGACATTGTCTTTAAAAGACCACGATGTTGTGATGATTGTTAGTGATGCATGGAGTCGCACATGTAGTGTATTGGGCGCATTGCGTAATGAAGTAGCAAGTCAATTGGGATTAAAAAATAAATCAGAATTCTCATTCTTATGGGTAACAGATTTTCCAATGTTTGATTGGAGTGAAGAAGAACAGCGCTGGACAGCTTGTCACCACCCATTTACACAACCAAAAGAAGAAGATATTCCTTTATTAGATACGGATCCTGGAAAAGTAAAAGCTAATGCGTATGATATCATTTTAAATGGATATGAATTGGGTGGAGGTTCTCTTCGTATTTACGATAATGAGCTTCAAAAGAAAATCTTTAATGTGTTAGGATTTACGGATGAACAAATCCGCAATAAATTTGGATTCTTTATTGATGCCTTCCAATATGGAACACCTCCTCATGGGGGATTGGCATTTGGATTGGACCGTATTGCGATGATTTTATCGGAAAGTGATTCGATTCGTGATGTGATTGCGTTCCCTAAAAATGCAAGTGCGAACTGTCCTATGTCAAAAGCGCCAACACCAGTGGATGCATCTCAATTAAAAGAATTACACATTGAAATTGTGGATCCAGAATAATATGAAAACGCGTGTATATGGTACGTTAGGGCCTCAATGTTGTACACAAGAGCGGATTGCACACATGTTCGAAATGGGCATGTGTGGAATGCGTTTAAATTTATCGCATGTAAGCTTACAAGATAGTCAAGATTGGTTGAATGTTTTTCGTGCGGCGGCTCAAAAAGCGGGCGTACAAGCGGAATTGTTGATAGATATGAAAGGGCCTGAACTTCGTATTGGAGTTATAGATCCAGCTCTTACATTGCAGCCAGAGGATGTTGTCGTACTTGGAAAAGATATTCCGGTTGAAGAAAAAGTGAGAGAACAATTGTTGATTTCGGATCAAATTCTATTGGATGATGGAAAGATTTTATTGGATGTCATTGGGGTGGATGAACATTTAATTACTTGTAAAGTAGTTCGTCCGGGTGTTTTGACTTCCAAAAAGAGTTTAGCGGTTGTAGGACGTTCACTAGATATGCCGGTATTAACGGAAAGTGATGTTCAAAATTTAAAGCATGCCAAAGAATTCGGGGTTACAGGAATTATGCAGCCGTTTGTTCGTACGAAAGAAGATTTAATGGCTCTACGTAAAGAATTGGAAATGTTAGATTGTGGTGATCTTCGTGTGTTTGCTAAAATCGAAAACGAAGAAGGATTTCGTAATTTAGAATCTTTGCTTCCATATTGTGATGAAATCATTGTAGCTCGAGGCGATTTGGCGAATTCGGTTGGGTTAGTGAATGTGATTTGTATACAATACCAAATTGAAGATATTTGTAAAAGATGTGGTAAAGAGTATATGATCGTAACCCAAATGCTGGATTCGATGATATCGAAGCCAGTACCGACTCGTGCGGAAGTGAGTGATGTGTATGGAGCTGTATATAGAGGTTGTCATAGTATTATGTTAACAGGTGAAACAGCGGGTGGAAAATATCCAGAAGAGGCGATGCAGTATTTTACAGATGTAGCAAAAGTAGCGGAATCTGGACAAATGTTGTAGAATGAAAAGTAGGAGTTGAGTGTATGAAACAAAATAAATCATTACATATAGAACATTGGCAATGGATTTCACTATTGTTGGTGTTATATGACATCATTGTGGTCAATGCTTCGTTTGCATTGGCTTTATGGGTACGGTTTGATTGTCAATATTCCATGATTCCCACACCAATCTTAGATGCATTTGTTGATTTTGCACCCATTTATACTGTGGTTTGTATTATCATTTTCTATCTTTGTAAGTTATATCAAAGTATTTGGCGTTTTGCATCGGTTACGGAATTGAATCGTGTGATTATCGCAACGGTTTTGACTTTCATTTTTCAAGTGGTTGGGATTCAATTTTTGACACGTATGCCTTTGTCATATTACGTATTAGGAATTGTTTTACAATTTTTATTCGTGATTGGAATTCGCTTTTCGTATCGTTTTATCTTATTGTTGCGTTCGAAAAATTCAAAACGGGACGACCATGATTGTAAACGAGTTTTACTTGTGGGAGCTGGTTCGGCTGGAAAGATGATTTTAACGGATACGTTGAAAAGAAATCCTCGCCAAGAGCGCATTATGGCCATTATTGACGATAACTCCAATAAGTGGAATCGATACATTGATGGGGTTCCTGTTGTTGGAGGAAGAGATGATATTCTTTCTTCGGTTGAAAAATTTGGAATCGATAGTATTTATGTAGCCATTCCGAGTGCTTCGAAAGAAGACGTTCGTGATATTTTGAATATTTGCAGTGAATCGGGATGCGAGTTGAAAAATCTTCCGGGTATGTTACAAATTGTGGATGGAGAAGTCAACTTAGGAAATATGAAAGATGTTTCGGTAGAAGACTTATTGGGGCGTGATCCGATTCGTGTTGATTTGAATGAAGTTTTTAGTTTTATTCAAGGAAAGACGATTTTAGTAACAGGAGCTGGTGGATCGATTGGTAGTGAGTTATCTCGTCAGATTGCAGCACACAATCCAAAACAATTGATTTTATTTGATATTTACGAAAACAATGTGTATGACATTCAATTGGAATTAAAAGATAAATTTCCAAATTTGGATTTAGTCACTTTGATCGGTTCTGTACGTGATAGCCGTCGTATTTATTCTGTTTTTGCAGAGTATAAACCGGATGTTGTTTATCATGCTGCGGCGCATAAGCATGTTCCATTGATGGAAGATAGTCCTTGTGAAGCGATTAAAAACAATGTGATTGGTACATATAAAACGGCGTATGCAGCGATGATGAATGGTTGTCAGCGTTTTGTATTGATTAGTACAGATAAGGCAGTTAACCCAACGAATATTATGGGAGCTAGTAAGCGTCTTTGTGAAATGGTAATTCAGTCTTTTGATGCGATGATTAAAAAGCGTCAAACGATGAAACTTCCTTTGTTATTTGAACACGTAGCCAAGCGTGATTTGCATTTAGATTATCCAAGTCAGCCGATTCAAACGGAATTTGTTGCGGTTCGTTTTGGAAATGTTTTAGGAAGCAATGGTTCGGTTATTCCAATTTTTAAACGTCAAATTGAAGCAGGTGGGCCTGTAACGGTTACACATCCGGACATTATTCGTTATTTTATGACCATTCCAGAAGCGGTTAGTTTGGTTTTACAAGCGGGAACATATGCACATGGTGGAGAAATTTTTGTATTGGATATGGGAAGTCCAGTGAAGATTGATACTTTGGCTCGCAATTTGATTAAATTGAGTGGGTTTAAGCCAGATATAGATATTAAAGTAGAATATACTGGTTTGCGTCCGGGTGAAAAATTGTACGAAGAAAAATTGATGGCGGAAGAAGGTATGAAGAAGACACCGAATGATTTAATTCATATTGGTTGTCCAATCGCATTTGATACAGAAGAATTCTTAGAAGATTTAGAAGATTTGATGGAAATTGCATATACAAACGATGACAACATTCGTTCTTTTGTTCAAAAGATGGTTCCAACGTATCAGAATGCAAAGATGAAAGATTCGACATATTTAAAATTGTCGAAAGATGCTAAATAGTGGAGTAGAAATATGAAAACAACTTTAGTGATTATGGCCGCTGGCCTAGGGTCTCGCTTTGGTGGTGGGATCAAACAGTTAGAAGGAATGGGTCCAAATGGTGAAATCATTATGGATTATTCCATTCATGATGCGATTGAAGCAGGATTTAATAAAATTGTCTTTATTATTCGTAAAGATTTAGAAAAAGACTTTATGGAAATTATTGGAAATCGCATTGAAAAAGTGTGTGCACCTTTGGGTGTAGAAGTAGCGTATGCGTTCCAAGAAAAGGAAAATATTCCGGCTGGTTTTAAAGTGCCTGCAGGGCGTAGTAAACCTTGGGGAACTGGGCAAGCAATCCTTTCTTGTAAGGGGATTGTGAATGAGCCTTTTGCAATCATCAATGCGGATGACTACTATGGAAAAGAAGCGTTTGTGAAACTGCACGATTTCTTAAAAGATTACGATGGAACACGTCCATATGATTTTTGCATGGCTGGATTCTTTATGAAAAACACTTTATCTGATTTTGGTGGTGTGACTCGTGGGATTTGTCAGGTAAATGATGAAAATTTCTTGACTGGAATTGTGGAAACGAAAAATATCGTTAAGACTGAAACAGGAGCTGTTTCTGGAGACAATGTACTGGATGTAAATTCATATGTTTCAATGAATATGTGGGGTGTAACGCCTGAATTTATGGATATGTTAGAAGAAGGGTTTGTAGAATTCTTTAAGAAGAATGAAGACGACTTATCTTCTTGTGAATATTTGCTTCCAATCTTTATTGGAGATATTTTACCGGAAGGTAAGATTTCAGTGAAAGTGTTGGAAACGAATGACAAATGGTTTGGAGTTACATATAAGGAAGATAAGCCGATTGTAGTGTCTAGCCTTCAAAAATTGATTGATGATGGTGTATATTCTTCGGACTTATTTTCAGATTTGTAAAATGTCAAGTACGAATTAGGGTGAATTCCTTGTCATTTTTCGTTCTTGTGCTTTTTTCCATTTTGGTGGATGATGAAGGCATAATTAGAGATAATTATAAAATTGGATTGGGACTTGTAGGGTCCAATAGCAAAAGGGATAATAAAAATTATCCTTTTTTCTTGCCAATTGAACGAGATTTCGATATTATTGAAGTGCCCAAGGATATTATATTTTTCCTACAAGCTGAGATAAGGGAAAACGGATGTTGTTGGATGGTGTTGAATACCGACTACGTTGTGGGGATCCTAAGATTCAACACAGTTTACCCACCTGTATATACAGGGAAAAGTCTCTGTTCTTGGGCCATTTGAATTGTGAATTGATTTCACAATTTTTTTTTGCGATAATGAGCGTATGAATACTAAAGAAGAATTTATTCGCATTTATACAGAGTGCATCCATCGAGAGGGTGCTCAAGAATTTTTAGATTTTTTATGTTCGGCTCATTCGGATTTTTTTACGGCGCCGGCATCTACACGTTTTCATGGAAATTATCCGGGAGGACTTTGTGAGCATAGTGTGCATGTGTATACATGTTTAAAGGATTATTTGCAAAGAGAACGTTGTAAAACAACTTACAATATGAATTATTCGGATGAAACAATTGCGATTGTAGCCTTATTACACGATGTATGTAAAATCAATGTATACAAATTGAGTACGCGTAATAAAAAGGTCAATGGGGAATGGGTGCAAGTTCCTTATTATGAATTTGAAGATGAAATGCCATATGGGCATGGGGAAAAAAGCGTATATATGATCAGTCCGTATATGAAACTCTCGAGAGAAGAAGCGTTTGCGATTCGCTATCATATGGGATTTTCCAATGAGGATCCCGCAAGGAATGTAGGCTATACATTTGAACACTATCCGCTTGCGTTTGCCCTGAGTACAGCGGATATGGAAGCGAGTTACTATTGTGATCATGTCGAATAATCAAGTATTTTTGGAATTTATTCAAAAACATGAAGTTTGTATTGTGCAATTTGGTTCTACTTCGTGCACTCCTTGTATCGCATTGCATGCGCGTTTACAAGCGCAAAAGGATCTTCCATTTTTATATGTCGATTGGGATGAAAATCGGGAATTTTGTGCGCAAAGAAATGTATTGACTGTTCCGACGGTTCAATTCTTTATGGATGGTAAATGTATGATTCAACAAGCTGGATATTTTAGTTTGGATGGCTTTATGGATCGAATTTGTCTGATGTTGGATATGAAAAAAGACTCTATTTAGAGTCTTTTTTTTGAATATGAATCACGACATATTCACTTTGTCCTTGGGTACGAATGCTATATCCCCAGCCACCAAATCCAGATGTTACAACGATATGTAATGATTGGATTTGTTTGTGTCCATAGACGAGTTCGTTTTCGTGAAACCAATTTGCCAATATACCCAAGGGCCAGATTTGGCCATTGTGTGTATGTCCACATAATTCTAAAGAAATAGGACATTGCGAATTGTTGAATAAGTCAACCGGTTGATGGTCGCATACAATGGTATAGGTGTGGGGTATATATGTATATTCATTGAGTGATTTTCGAGTTTGAAATGCATCTTTTCGCCCGATGATAGAAAATGTATCAAAATGAACTTGTTTATCTTCTAATAAAATAAATCCAGTTTCTTTCATTTTGTTTTTAAAAAAATCTGTATTCCAGTCGTGGTTTCCTAAAATATAATATTTTCCTATACGAGCTTGTAGATTTTTTAAAAGCTCGATGGCTTGTAAAAAATCGGATGGTTTTGTACTTTCGTCGACAAGATCTCCTGTAATCATGATGACATCTGGGTGTTCATTGTTGATTTTTTCAAGATTCTTTTTAAATACAGGTTTGATTAAACCAGAACCAATATGTAAATCTGAAATTTGAATTATTTTTAAATCCAAATTTGAAGATTCGAATGTATATTCTTTCTTTTTTACATGATTCATTTTTAAAAATCCATACAACAAATACATACTAGTAAGAATACAGGCTCCAATAGCTACGCTAGAAATGGAAAGCGAGGGAAATAAGATTTGTTCTAAAAGAGTAGTCAACGTACATAATCCTATGGATAGTCCAAAAAAGCTCATAACAAAATTGGTTTTAAAGGCAATGAGAGTGAAGAGAATGAAATCTAACCAAAAAGGAATGTGGATCCATTGTTTTAAAAAATATGAAATATAAGCAAGGGTTGCCATTAAACAAAGAAAGGCTACCCAGCGAGATATAGGTTTTAAACTTTTTAATTCTTCTTCCATATGCAGTACTGTAGTCTTTTGGGAAATAAAGTTCAAATGATTTTTGACAAAAATAAAAATTGGGCAAAGAAAAAAGGCCCGAAGACCTTATTTTGTTTCCTTTTTCCAAAGGCTGATTTGTTTTTGATTGTATAAACTATGCAAGAAGTTATCTTGGGCTTCTGGATATTTTTCATATAAAAGATTTAATAATTCCTTGGCTTCTTGACGTTGAGTAAATCCATCATTAGGACAAACACGCTTTACACTAGGTACATCGTTGATTTGAGCGTATTGAATGATTTCTTTTTCTTTTAAATACACCATAGGTCGAATCATATTCATATCTATACGAGACATGTATTGTTTTGGTTGGAACGTGGCGATTTTGGATCCATGAATCATATTCAACAGCAAAGTTTCAATCGCATCGTCTGCATGATGTCCTAATGCTACGCTATTACAGCCTAATTCTTTGGCTTTTTCGAAAAGCACTCCTTTTTTTAAAGTAGAGCATAGACTGCATTGAATTACGTTATTTTTCATATTCTTTTCTAATTTTAAAATATTAAAAATATCCGTTTTGACAATATGTAATTCTAAATCGTATTTTTTAGCAAACTTTTTCATTTTGTCATGTTCAAAATCTTCAAAACCAACATCGACATGGATGCCTACCAATTCAAAATCGGTCGAATCAAACCGTTGATACATTTTTAAGGCTAAAAATAATAGCATACTGTCTTTACCACCACTTAAGGCAACAGCAATTTTATCTTTCGGTTGAATTAAACCAAAATCTTGGTCCGCTGTTCGAATGGCTTTTAATATAGGTTGTAGCTGCATAAAAATCCTCGTTTCTAACGTATTTATTATACATAAGATTTGAATTATTCCTACTATTTTTGTATAGTGTTTCTGTAAAGTTTTAGGAGGTACAATCATGGAAAAATATATGGATTATTTATTGGATAAATTAAAAAAAATCATGGCCATCGATAGCCCAAGTGGATATACAAAAGATGTGATTGAGTATTTGCAATCGGAATTTAACCAATTAGGTTATACAAGCCAACTAACGAATAAAGGTGGTTTGATTGTAGATTTAGGAGGAGAAGACGCTAACAATGCATTGATGATTGGAGCACATGCTGATACATTAGGAGCTATGGTTCGTGAAATTAAAGCGAATGGGCGTTTAAAACTAACAAAAATCGGGGGATTGAACGCAAATAATATCGAAACAGAAAATTGCAAAATTATCACTAAGTTTTCAGGAGAATATGAAGGAACATGCCAATTGATTGATGCCTCAGTGCATGTAAATGGAAAATATAATGAAATACTACGTACTTATGAGACAGTGGAAGTAGTGCTTGATGAGCCAGTGTTCTCAAAAGAAGATGTTGAAAAATTAGGTATTTGTGTGGGAGATTATGTATGTTTTGAAACACGTACACGTATCACAAAGAGCGGATATATTAAAAGTCGTTTCTTAGATGATAAATTAAGTGTAGCGATTCTTCTTGCATATGCAAAATATTTAAAAGAAGAACATATTTCATTGAAACGTAAAGTCTATGCTTTCTTCTCTGTGTATGAAGAAGTAGGGCATGGTGCTTCTGCTTCAGTGCCAGTGGGCGTTACTGAATCTATCAGTGTAGATATGGGATGCGTAGGGGAAGGTATTGAATGTAACGAACATAAAGTATCTATTTGTGCTAAAGATAGTAAAGGGCCTTACAACTACGAAGTGGTTACAAATTTGATTCGTGCAGCCAAAGAACAAGGAGCTAACTATAGTGTAGATATTTATCCATTTTATGGATCGGATGTTGAAGCGACATTGACAGCTGGATTTGATATTAAGCATGGATTGATTGGTCCGGGTGTATATGCTTCTCATGGATATGAACGTTCTCACTATGATGGAGCTTTGAATACGTTGAAAGTATTGAAAGGATATATTGGTTAAAAAATGAAACAAGGAACTAGGCATCCTTGTTTTTTTTCGATACAATATAAAATAGGTGATAAATTATGGATGGAATTTTAGTCATTAATAAACCTGCTGGAATGACAAGTCATGATGTGATTTCGCATTTACGCAGAAAATATAAACAGAAAAAATTTGGACACTCAGGAACGCTTGATCCCAATGCGACTGGAGTTTTGATTGTCCTTGCCGGAAACGCAACGAAAATCTTGCAGTTTTTAAGCGATACAGATAAAACATATGAAGCTACGATTCAATTGGGAACATCGACGTCGACAGATGATATTTGGGGAGATGTCATTCATGAAAGTGAAGTGTCTTTGGATTTTGATTTTGATCAAGAACTGGCCTCTTTTGTAGGACCCCTTCATCAACAAGTACCGATGACGTCTGCTAAAAAGATTCAAGGGAAAAAATTGATGGAATACCAAAGAGAAGGTATTGAAGTAGAGCCAGTGTATCAAGATGTAGAAGTGTATTCGATTGAAAATTTAGATACAGATGCATTGCGTTTTAAAGTGCATTGTTCATCTGGGACGTATGTTCGTAGTATTTGTCGAGATTTAGCAAAACAAACAGGAAATGATGGATGTATGTCGAGTTTAGTACGCACGCAAGTGGGTCGCTTTCATATTGACCAAGCTCAAGGGCTAGATGAAGAACATACGATTTATCCAATTGAAATGGCATTGGATGGATTGGAAATGGTAGAATATGAACCAATTCAAGATATTTTTAATGGAAAGCATGTTCGTATTGATTCGCAAGCGGATCGAATTTGTATTGTGCATGAAGGAAAGGCTGTTGCGATTTATGAAAGACATCATGCCAATGTATTTGGTAGTAAACGAGGGCTTTGGTAATGGAAGTGGTTCATATTGATTTTCATCACATTCCCAATTTGTTAGAGAGTGCTTGCTGTATTGGATTCTTTGACGGATTTCATTTAGGGCATCAAGCGCTTGTTAAAAAAGCAGTAGACATAGCCCATGAAAAACATATATTGGCAGGATTGATTACATTTGATCCCGATCCTTGGGTTCTATTTAAGCCAGAGGCGAATTTGGATCATTTAACATCGTTGCAAGATCGTATGCATATTGCTAAACAATTGGGGATTGAAGTGTTTTATATTTTACATTTTACAAAAGAGTTTGCGACATTGGATCCGAATGAGTTTCATACAGTTTTATATGGCATGCATGTTTCACATTTAGTTTGCGGTTTTGATTATCAGTATGGTCAAAAGAATTGCGGAAGTGTTAAAACGTTAGCGCGTCAATCGTTATTTGAAGTGCATGTGATAGATTCAGTTAACGATTGCAGTTTAAAAATATCATCTTCTCGAATTGAACCTTTGATTCGTGCAGGACAAATGGAAGAGGCCAATCGTTTATTGGATACATATTATTCGATTGTAGGTATCATTGTTCCTGGCTTTCAAAGAGGACATTCTTTGCTTCAGATTCCAACAGCCAATTTAGGTTTACAAGATGCGTATGTGATTCCGGGTGTGGGCGTATATGTTGGATATATGTTGTATGATGGTTTTTTATATAAGGCGATGATCAATGTTGGAAAAAATCCAACATTTTCGAATCAAATGTTGACGATTGAAGCGCATGTGCTTGATTTTTCTAAAGATATTTATGGAGAGTCGGTGCGGTTTTATTTTGTATCGAAGATTCGAGATGAAATCAAATTTGAAAGTTTTGAGGCACTTCGTCAACAATTGTTAGCAGATATTCAAACGACACGGTTATATTTAGAAGAAAAAGGTGAAACAAATAAAGTATATCGCTTTGTGTAATTTTAACTTTTTTGCTATAATGAAGACGTAGAAAAAAAGGTGATACAATATGGCAAAAGAATTTATTGAATTGGAAGCAACAAACGATTTAGGAACGGTCACTTTGAACAAAAGTGTATTTTCTACAATCGCTAGCAATGTTTTAGAGGAAATAGAAAATGTACAATTGGTAGAAGGGTCAAAGCCTTTTAAAACAGGTGTATCGACTCGCATTGAAGATAACAAATTGTATGTTAACATTCCTGTGAAAATCGCATACAATGCCAATGTGACAGATGTATGTGCAAACTTACAAAACAAGATCTTTGAAAGTATTTCTTATATGACAAATTTTAAACCAGAATCAATCAAAATTGATGTGGTAGGATTTATATTCTAGGAAATCTTCGGATTTCCTTTTTTTTAGAGGAGGACAAGAAATGAATCGTCATGAACAACGTGTGTTGGCTATGCAAAGTGTATACCAAAGTTTATTATTAGATAAAGATATTCGTAAATGTGTTTTTGAAGCTATGAACGAATCCAATGAAATCGATGCCTACTTATACAGCATTACAATGGGTACGATGGAAAATAGAGAAGCGTATGAAGAAAAGATTTCTTCTTTACTTCGTAAAGACTGGAGCTTTGAACGATTGAGCTATTTAGAACAAGCTATTTTATTGGTTTCTTTTCAAGAAATTGTTGTAAATCATACACCGAAACCTGTTGTCATCAACGAAGCAATTACATTAGCGAAAAAATTCTGCGATGATGAATCGTATAAATTGATCAACGGAGTGTTAGACCAACTATGAGTAAAACGTTCGTAGTCAGTGTTTCTACGCTTCTGACACGAATAAAAAATATTTTATTAGAAACGGTTAACTTGAATCAAGTGTGGATTCAAGGGGAAGTTTCCAATCTAACAAAGCATCGATCCGGGCATTATTATTTCAGTTTGAAGGATGCCACTGGTGAAATACATTGTGTGATGTTTTCTAGTTATGTTTCTCATTTGGAGTTTCCATTAGAAGAAGGAATGCAAGTATTAGCCACTGGAAGTGTCAACCTGTATGAGGCTCGAGGCTCTTTGCAATTATATGTAAAACAAATGAAGCCTGACGGATTAGGTGCTCTTTATCTTGAATTAGAAAAAAGAAAGAAGCGTCTTTTTGATGCGGGCTTTTTTTCAGATACGCATAAAAAAGAAAAACCTCAATGGATTGAAAAAATCGCGGTTGTTACCGCAAAAGAAGGAGCGGCCATACAAGATGTTTGTAAGACCATTCAAACGCGTTGGCCTATGATGCAAGTGGATGTGTACCCAGCTTTAGTACAAGGGAAAAATGCACCTCAATCTTTGATTCGCGCGTTATTGGTAGCAGATCAAAATCAATACGATGCGATTTTACTTGTACGAGGGGGAGGAAGTTTTGAAGATTTATTTTGTTTCAATGATGAAAATCTTGTCAAGACTATCTATGCATTGCATACATATGTTGTGACAGGGGTTGGACATGAAGTCGATGCGACTTTGGTCGATTATGTAGCAGATCATCATGAATTAACACCGACTGCAGCGGCACAATGGATCAGTTTAGATCAACAAGAAGTGGGTCGGTATCTTCAAAATCTTCGTATGCAAATGAAGCAAAATATGGCTTCTTTATTGCAAATGAATCATTTACATTTACAGCGGATTCAAACCAATCCGTATTTACAAGATCCAAAAGCTTGGATGTTAGAAAAACAAATGCGTTTGGATGCTAGTGAGCAAAAATTAATGCATACTATGCATGTATATATGCAAGATTTAAATCAAAATCTTATGCAAATTCGATCTCAATTGGATGCAAGTAAGGTTTTGAATCCGATTTATAGGCAACAAAATCAACTAGCCCTTGCAAAATCGGGCATGGTGCATAAGATGGAAGAAATCTATGCGTTACAATTTTCGCATTTTAAAAATACAGTGAGTCTTTTGGATGCATATTCTCCTTTGAAGATTGTTTCAAGAGGGTATGCAATCGTAAGTAAAGACAATCATATTATTCGTGACATAGATGATGTAAATATTAACGATATAATTACGCTACGGATGAAAAGCGGAATTGTACAAGCAGAAATCAAAGAGAAGGAGGATGTTTGTGGCAACTAAAAAATTAACATTTCAACAAGCGATGACACGTTTGGATCAAATTGTGGCTGGGTTGAACTCCAATCAATTAGAATTAGAAGAAGCCATGAAATTATTTGAAGAAGGTTTACAATTGACGAAGCAATGTGAAGCGCAATTAAAAGAGTTCGAAAATAAAATGAATGTTCTGATGGTGGAAGAAGGGCAAAACAATGAATCGATTTGAAACATATCTTGAAAAAACAGTGATGGAAGGTCTTCCATCGTATACGAAAGAAGCGATGCGTTATTCATTGATGAATGGTGGAAAGCGAGTACGGCCTACATTGCTTTTTGATGCATTGATTGGATATGGAATTCAAGAAGATGTTGGATATCCTTGTGCTTGTGCGATTGAAATGATTCATACATACTCTTTGATTCATGATGATCTTCCGGCTATGGATGATGATGATTTTCGTCGAGGCAATCCTTCCTGTCATAAAGCGTATGATGAGGCTACAGCCATTCTTGCTGGGGATGGCTTGTTGACACGTGCTTTTCAAGTTGTATTGAAAACCGAGTGTACTTCTTTACAAAAAGTAAAATTAGTAGAAACACTCAGTGCGTATGCGGGTGTGGATGGTATGATATATGGACAAACGTTGGATTTAGCTGCGGAAACAGATGCAAATCCAACAGTGGATAAAATGAATCAAATCCATTTGTATAAGACATCAAAATTATTGACGCTTCCATTAGTTTGTGCAGCTATTCTTGCAGGACATGAAGAAGATTTAGAAACATTGATTTCCATTGGTACGAATTTAGGAATCGAATTTCAAATTCAAGATGACATTTTAGATGTGACTTCTTCTGAAGAAATCATGGGTAAATCTTTAAGTGATGCGGATAATTCTAAAATGACGGCGGTCAAATTGATGGGATTGACAGGTGCACAAGAGGCTGTGGAGCAATACGATGCAAAGATTCGTGAACAATTGTCTCTACTGCATATGAATTCTACTTTTTTAGAAAATACATTTAATTATTTAATTCATCGAACATACTAATAAGAAAGGGTGGAACATATGAGAATTTATGATATTGAATCCCCTCAACAAATCCAATCGATGACTATGGACGAATTAAAAGAATTAGCTGGTGATATTCGTCAATTTTTAATCGAAAGCATTTCAAAAACAGGAGGCCACTTATCGAGTAACTTAGGTGTGGTTGAGCTGACGATTGCGATGCATTATGTTTTTAATTCACCACAAGATAAATTTATCTTTGATGTCGGGCATCAAAGTTATACGCATAAAATCTTAACAGGGAGAGCCAATCAATTTGCTCGTTTACGGAAAAGACATGGTATTTCCGGGTTTCAAAGACGAAATGAAAGTCTTCACGATTCTTGGGAAGCGGGTCATTCTTCTACATCTCTTTCGGCTGCATTGGGTATGGCAATCGCAAGAGATTTAAAGAATGAACATTTTGAAATTCTTCCTGTGATTGGAGATGGGGCCTTAACGGGTGGTATGGCGATGGAAGCCTTAAATGATATTGGTTCAAAACAAAAGAAAGTCATTATCATTTTTAATGATAACAATATGTCTATTTCCAAAAATCATAGTGGAATTGAAAAACGTTTGACATCTTTGCGCTCGAGTAACATTTATCGAACGATTAAAAAAGATGTGAAAACGAATTTAAATCAAACTGAACAAGGAACGACGATTTTACATTCGTTGTCAAATTTTAGAGATTCTTTAAAAAATGAATTGATTCATGCGACGTTATTTCGCGAATTTAATTTAGATTACATTGGTCCTGTCAATGGGCATGATATTCCGGCTTTGATTAAAGTTTTACAAGCGGCAAAAGAACATACGGGACCGATTGTTGTGCATGTTCGGACAAAAAAAGGAAAAGGATATCCGTATGCAGAACAAGACAAAGATGGAAAATGGCATGGAGTCAGTGCCTTTGATCCAAAGACGGGAAAATCTTTGAGTCAATTGCCAATGAATGAAATGTCTTGGTCACAAATTATTTCAACGACTTTAATGGATTTAGCGCATAAGGATCCGAATATTGTAGCGATTACTCCTGCTATGGCACAAGGAAGTAAATTGATTGATTTTTCAAAAGAATTTCCAGATCGTTTCTTTGATTGTGGTATTGCTGAACAGCATGCGATTACGATGGCTGCTGGAATGGCTGTCGGTGGATTGCATCCGTTTGTGTCTGTGTATTCGTCTTTTTTACAAAGAGCGTATGATCAGATGAATCACGATGTGGCTCGTATGAATGTGCCTGTCGTAGTGGGAATTGATCGGGCTGGATTGGTCGGAGATGATGGAGCTACACATCAAGGAATTTATGATATTGCCTTTTTGCGCAGCATTCCTAATTTAATTTTGTCGCAGCCTAAAGATGCACTAGAGGCTCAAAATTTAATGTATACCGCCTTTTGTTGTAATCGTCCATTCTGTCTTCGATACCCACGAGGCAATGCACCTTGGCATAAGGTAGATCGATATGAATCCATTGAGATTGGATCTTGGACGTGTCATATTGTAGGAATTCCAGAAAAGATCGTGATTACATATGGTCCGGATGTAGATCGTGTAATTCAAAAAGCAAAAGAGAATTCGATGGGATTGATGGTTGTTAATGCTCGTTTCTTTAAGCCATTGGATACGCGGATGTTGGATACGTTGATTAAAGAAAAACTACCGATTGTTGTATTTGAAACCGATTGTGAGATTGGTTCATTGTCGAGTGCGATTTTAGAATGGTTGAATAAAAAAGAACATCGTTTGACAACGTTAGGAATTCAAGATCATTTTGTGCATCATGGAGCGGTTCGTACCCTTCGTAAAGAAGAAGGAATTTGTATAGATACTTTGTTTGAAGTATTGGAGGAAGATGAGTAAGGTTCGTTTAGATAAAGCTTGTATTGAAAAGATGGAAACGCGAACACGTGCTAAAGATGCGATTCAAGAAGGTCGCGTGTTTGTGAATGGAAAAGTGATTATCAAAGCAAGCTATTTAGTGGATGAAGACGATGTAATTGAGATTCAGTCTAAAGAAAATGATTTTGTTTCGCGTGCGGGGCAAAAGCTACAAGGTGCTTTTGATGAATTTCATATCCAAATTGAAAATCAAGTCGTATTAGATATTGGGGCGAGTACTGGTGGTTTTACGGATGTTTGTTTGCGTCATGGCGCAAAGAAAGTATATGCCTTAGATGTAGGGCATTTACAATTGTCTGAAAAGTTAGAAAAAGATGCTCGTGTTGTAAAATATGAGGGGAAAAACGCTCGTGAAATCGTACCGGATTGGTTTGATGAGTCGATTGATTTTTTATGTATGGATGTAAGCTTTATTTCTTGTAAGACGATTTTAAAAGTTGTGTTTGAACAATTGAATGTTAAACATATGGCTATTTTAGTAAAGCCACAGTTTGAATGTGGGCCAGAAGCTTTGAATAAGCATGGAGTTCTTCGCAATGATCGTTTACGTCAAAAAATTATTGAAGGAGTGAAGGCGTTTTTATTAACGCAATATCAACATGTATATACGATGGATTCGATATTGTCGGGTCGTAGTGGAAATCAAGAAACTATTTTATATGCATTTGAGAAGAGGTGAGGCATTTGATTGAACAATTGATGGTAAAGGACTATATCTTATTTGATTATGTGCTTGTGGATTTTCAAAATGGGATGAGTGTCATTACGGGTGAAACAGGGGCTGGAAAATCTTTATTGATTGATGCGATTGGTTATGTTTGTGGAGATCGTATTCATTCCAATATTGTTCGTAAAGGGAAAGAAAAAGCCATCCTTCAAATGGTCTTATCGCGTCCTAGTGATACGGTGTGTGCTTTTTTAGAAGAGAATGGATTTGATGTCGAAGACCAATTGATTGTTTCTCGTACGGTGAGCGAAGCGGGTAAGAGTTCGATTCGAATCAACCAACAAATCACTACTTTGAATTTTGTTCGTTCTTTGATGCATCGATTGATTGATATTCATTCGCAAATGGATACGATTCAATTGATGGATTCGAAAGTGCAAATGGAAGTGTTGGACCAATATGCGCATGTAGAAAGTATAAAAGCGGATGTAAAAAATGCATATTCTCTCTATTCCAAAACCAAACGTGAGCTTTCTTTAGCCAAAGAAGAGACATTTTCGGATGCGGAATTGGATTTTTTAACGAATCAAATGAATGAGATTGAAGAAGCGCATATTGAAAAGGATGAATATGAGAATCTTTTAGAGCGGATTAAATTGGCTTCAAAGGCTCAACAAAACTTGGATGATTTCGATGCTTGTGTATATGCGCTTAAGCACGATAATGGAATTTTAGATCAGTTGTATTCTTCGTATAAAGTGATGAAGAAAAACGATTTATTAAAGGAAGAAGGAGAGATTCTTCATTCGATGTATTATCAATTGATGGATTTGTCAGAGCGTTTGTCGGATCAAAAGGATGGATATCAAAATGATGTTAACGATTTGGATGCGATGCAAGAAAGAGAATATGTTATCAAAAAGATGTTTCGTAAGTATGGTGGAAATTACGAGGCAATGATGGCGTATAAGCAGTCTTGTATGGATAAAATCGATCGAATTATTCATCGTCAAGATGTGTTTGAAAAGTTAGAAAAGGCAGAAAAAAAGGCGTATCAAGACTATGCAGCTCTAGCTTGTCGTTTGTCAAAGGCACGTCGTGATGTGTTTGCAGAGTTGGAAGCAGAGATTGAAATGCATTGTAAAGATTTAATGCTTGAGCATGCAAAATTTAAAATTGATATGAAAGAGTGTGCACCTACAAGCAATGGTATGGATGAGATTGATTTTTTAGTTTCTATGAATCCGGGACAACCTATGACTTCTTTAAAGCAGAGCGCAAGTGGAGGAGAACTTTCTCGTTTGATGTTGGCTTTGAAGACGGTTTTTCAAACGCAAGAAGGTATTGATACGATTTTATTTGATGAAATCGATACGGGAGTGTCTGGTAAGGTGGCGCTGGCGATGGGGCAAAAGATGCATTCGCTTGCTAAAAATCACCAAGTGCTTTGTATTACGCATTTGGCGAGTGTGGCTGTTTGGGCTGAATATCATTATTGTGTTTCGAAATCGACGGATGGCCTTACTACTTTGACTTCGATTCATGCATTGCAAGGTGAGGAAGTGTTGCAAGAATTGGCGATTATGGCACATGGAACTCCTAGTGTTTCGGCTGTAGCGTCGATGAAAGAACTACAAAATGAGGTTTTGAATGGCTAGAGTATTATTTCATATCGACTTGAATTCTTTTTTTGCGAGTGCGGAAGAAATTAAAAATCCAGACTTGAAAGGAAAGCCTGTTGCGGTGGGGTCTCTTTCTAGTCGTGGTGTTCTTTCTACAGCAAACTATGAGGCACGAAAATATGGCGTTCATAGTGCGATGCCTTTGTTTCAAGCCCAAAAGTTATGTCCGGAATTGATTGTGGTTTCGGGAGATTATGAGTATTATCGTAAGTTATCAAATGATTTTTTTAATTATTTGCGTACGTTTTCTACTTTGTTAGAGCCGATGTCCATTGATGAATGTTTTCTAGATGTGACAGAGGTCATTAAAAAATATAAGCGACCTTTGGATTTGGCGGTTCAAATTCAGCAAGGTGTGCTAGAACATATTGGTTTATCTTGTTCGATTGGAGTGGCAAGTACGCGCTTTTTAGCAAAGATGGCAAGCGACATGCGTAAGCCAATGGGAATTACAGTGCTTCGTAAGAGTGAGCTTTCAAGTAAGCTTTGGCCTTTGGATATTTCTAAGATGAATGGGATTGGAGCAAAGACTGTTCCTTTGTTGCGAGAAAAAGGGATTGAAACGATTGGAGATTTTGTGAATCCGAATAATGAAGCAATCGTTTTACAGTTGTTAAAGAAGAATGGGTTTGCGTTGATTCAAAAAGCGAAAGGGAATTCAACAGGGTTGTTGAATTGTTCGACGTCTAGAAAGAGTGTTTCAATTTCTCGTACATTATCCAATGATGTATATACGATGGATGAAGTGTTGAGTCAGTGCCGACTTTTGACGCATTATTTGGCTGAAAAACTCCATGAGGAAAATCAAAAGGGAAAATTGATTTCGGTGGTATTTCGAGATATAGAATTTCATAATGTGATGCATTCGCAAACGTTGCAGGAATATACGTTTGATGAGTCGATTTTATGGGGAGCGATTTCTTCCATGATTGAAGAATATTTTGAACCGATTGGCTATCGTCATCTGGGTGTGTCTTTAGGTTCTTTAAAAGATTGTGAAAAGATTGTTGTGCAGCCGACGATGTTTGAACCGGCGATTCAGACGGCTCAAGATGTGGTTGCGCAATTGAATAAACAAATGGATGAAAAAGTTTTTATGCGAGCTTCGGATTTGTTGAAGGAGAAAAAACATGAATAAGGATAATTTACGGTTGGATTATTTTATGGATCCTAAGATTCGTTTGTACCAACATTTGGATCATTTTCATTTCAATACGGATACGAAGTTGTTGGCACAGTTTATGAAAATTAAGAAGGGCGACGTCGTATTGGATATTGGTACGAATAATGGAGCTCTTTTATTGTATGCGGATCAATTTGATGTGGCTGCGCTGATTGGTGTGGAAATTTTAGAAGAAAGTAGTAAGATTGCGCAGTTGAATGCGGATTCTTTTATGAAACATTCTTGCCAAATCATTCATGCACCGATTCAAGAAGTGGAACATGATTTGGTAGATGTGATTGTGAGCAATCCTCCTTTCTTTACGCAAAATGAAACGCATCCGAATACAGTGATGAATATGCGCCAATTGGGACGAGTTGAAGTGTATTGTGATTTGGATGATTTATGTAAGCATGCTTCTCGATTGTTGAAGAGTATGGGGCGGTTTTATTTTGTGCATCGTCCGGATCGAATTCATGAGATTTTTTTGGCATTGGCTCAATATAATTTTTCTGTAAAGACGTTACAATTTGCTTATGATGCACGTAATGATGCGGTAAAAACTGTTTTGATTGAGGCGGTTAAAGATTCGAAATGTCGTTGTAAGGTTTTGCCGATGGTGATGTTATGAAAATAGAAGATGCGATTGCTGAATATATGTTGCAGTTGAGAGTAATCGACCATAAGTCGGATCAGACGATTGTTTCTTATGGGCATGATTTGAAATTATATCGTGATTTTTTAGAGAGTCACGATATTTTTGATATGGAAAAGATTACAATTTTAAAGGTGGATGCTTTTTTTAATGCGTATTTAAAAGGGCATAGTTCGCGTAGTGCAAATCGGACGCTTTCGACGTTGCGTTCATTTCATGAGTGTATTCATTTGAATCATACGGATGTTTGCAATCCGATTGTGTACTATCATAGTTTTGGTACGGGTTCTTCTTTGCCAGTTTACTGCAATGTCGAGGATGTTTTTACACTTTTAAATTCGTTTAAAGATACGCCTAAGGATATTTTTTATCGTACGGTGTTAGAAACTTTATATTCTTGTGGGTTGCGAGTGAGTGAACTTTGTGATTTAGAGTTGAATGATATTCGAATTAGTGAGAAAATATGTAAAGTGGCTCATGGAAAAGGTGATAAGGAGCGGATTGTTCCCATCGCAAACGCTTGTGTTATGCAGATGGAATTGTATGTCAATGAGGTGCGTTCTTTGTGGGATGTACATCATAGTGCGAAGTTTTTCATTAATGAAAAAGGCAATCCGATCAATCGTCAGTTTGTCCATCGTTTAATTAAGCGTAAAATTGCAGAAAACAATTTGGATCCTAGATTGTCGGCGCATAGTTTCCGTCATAGTTTTGCGACTCATTTGTTAGATGGGAATGCAGATTTACGCGTTGTTCAAGAGCTTCTTGGGCATAGTAATATTCAAACGACGCAAATTTATACACATATTCAAAATAAGCGGTTAAGTCAGGCGTATGAGCAATTTTTTCCTGACTTAGATCAGAAGGGAGATTGATTGTATGTCATGTGAAGGTTGTCCTAATGCGGGTAGTTGTAGTAAAGATCAGTCAACATGTAATGTGAATGTGAATGAAAAAAATCATATTAAGCATATTGTTGCTGTTCTTTCAGGTAAAGGTGGAGTTGGAAAATCTACATGTACAGTGTTGCTTGCTAAATCGTTGGCAGCAAAAGGATTAAAGGTAGGAATTATGGATGCGGACATTACAGGTCCGAGTATTCCTCGTTTGATGAACAAAGAAAATGAAAAGGCTTATGGAACAAAGAATGGAGAAATTCTTCCAATTCTTTCGGATGAAGGAATCAAATTGATGTCTTTAAACTATATGTTAAAGAATGAATCAGATCCTGTCATTTGGAGAGGGCCTGTCATTGCCAATGTAGTGAAACAATTTTATTCCGATGTATTGTGGGAAGAATTGGATGTATTGTTGATTGATATGCCTCCTGGTACGGGAGATGTTGCTTTGACAATTTTACAATCCATTCCTGTACAAGGTGTATTGATGGTTTCTACACCACAACCTATGGTAAGCATGATTGTAAGTAAGGCTATCAATATGTGTAAAGAAATGAAAGTGCCTGTTTTAGGGGTTGTAGAAAATATGGCTTTTTTAGATTGTCCAAACTGTCAAGAGCGTATTGAATTCTATGATCGTGGAGTTTTGAATGAGTTTTTAAACAGCAATCAAACAAAATTGTATGGTACACTTCCGATGTTAGATTTATTGCGTGATGTGAATATGTATCGTACATATACGCAAGAGCAAAAAGAATTGGTGGAAGAATACATTTCGGATATTGCTTGGAAAGTACTTGAGGATATCCAATAAGAGATGGGAAACCATCTTTTTTTATACAATGCAAACAAGTGTTTATATATTGTGGACATAAAAACAAAAAATGTCTATAGATTATGAATGAACTATTGAATTCTTTGAAGATTAAAATATAATGGAATTGGTTGAAATCATTTAAATACAGGAGGAATTATGTTATCGTTAGAAAATTTTAAGGAAGCAAAAAAAAGAGTGGATCAAGTTATCAATCCGACACATTTGATTTATAGTGAAGCTTTTAGTCATGAATGTGGAAATGAAGTATATATTAAGCCTGAAAACTTACAAAAGACGGGTTCTTTTAAACTTCGTGGTGCTTACAATATGATTATGAAATTGGATGATGAATCTAAGAAAAAAGGGTTGATTGCTTCTTCGGCTGGAAACCATGCGCAAGGGGTGGCTTATGCGGCGAAACAAATTGGGGTAAAAGCAACGATTTGTATGCCAGAACATACGCCTTTGATTAAAGTGGAAGCGACTCGTTCTCATGGGGCGAATGTTGTATTGGCGGGAGATGTATACGATGAAGCGTATGCGAAAGCTTGTGAATTGCAGAAAAAAGAAGGATATACATTTGTTCACCCTTTTAATAATGAAGATGTTATTGAAGGACAAGGGACGATTGCGGTTGAAATTTTAGAAGAATTGCCAGATGCAGATGTAATTTTAGTGCCTATTGGTGGTGGTGGATTGATTTCTGGAATTGCTTGTGCAGCTAAACAAATGAATCCAAATATTAAAATTTATGGAGTGGAACCCGAAGGGGCAGCAAGTGCATTAGCGGCTGTTTGTCATGGTGGTGTGGTCACTTTGAATGAAGCCAATACGATTGCGGATGGTACAGCTGTAAAAACAATTGGGGATAAAACGTTTGAATATATTAAAGAATATGTAGATGGGATTATCACGGTGAGTGATTACGAATTGATGGATGCTTTCTTAATGTTAGTGGAAAAACATAAATTGGTTGCGGAAGGTTCTGGAATTTTAGCGTTGGCTGGATTGAACAAATTGTATGAAAAAAATAAAAAGGTCGTTTCTTTAATCAGTGGAGGAAACATTGATGTTATGACGATTTCGAGTATGATCAACAAAGGTTTAGTGTCTCGTGGTCGTATTTTCACTTTCTCTTTACAAGTTCCAAATATTCCAGGTCAATTAGAACAAGTGACACATATGTTGAATAAATGTCATGCGAATATTGTATCAATCGAACACAATAAATATAGAAATGTTTCTCGTTATACAGAAGTAGAAATTCGTATTACTTGTGAAACAAATGGAGAAAGTCATATCGAATTTATTAGTGAAGAATTTGAAAAAGCAGGATTCCATATTACTCGTATTAAGTAATTAAAGTCAAAAAAAAAGCCGATTCGGCTTTTTTTTTTTGACTATTTAACAGCGATTACTTCGACTTCAATCAATGCACCCTTTGGCAAGCGTCCTACTTCGACTGCAGATCGTGCTGGGAAAGGTTCAGTGAAGAATTGTGCATATACTTCATTGACTGTTGCAAAATCATCGATGTTGTCTAAGAATACTGTTGTTTTAACAACGTTTGAGAAAGTCAATCCTTGGCTTTCTAACAATCCTTTTACATTTGTTAGGGATTGTTTTGCTTGTTCTACGATTCCTTCTGGCATAGTTCCATCGGCTGGGTTTAAAGGAATTTGTCCTGAGAAGAAGAACATGTCACCAATTTGGATTCCTTGACTGTATGGTCCAATTGCACCTGGAGCTTTATCTGTTTTTACTACATTTTTCATTTTAGAATACCTCCTAATATATACACATTTATTATACTTAAATTTTTATATTTTTAAATGACAGAAATTACATACTTGTATGACAAAAAATATACTTTATGTTGACATGGAATAGTATCTGTATTACTGTATTAGTGTAAGTGATACACTAGTACAGATAGGAGGGTGGTTATATGTTTATGATTGATGTTCAAAGTAAGCAACCTATCTTTGAACAATTGAGTGAACAGATTTTAAAATTTATTTCGATTGGAGTTTTGAAACCGAATGATAAATTGCCTTCGGTTCGTAGTTTGGCTTCTCAATTGGGAGTGAACCCGAATACAGTGAGTAAAACATATCAAGAATTGGAAAAGAAAGGATATGTGTATTCTGAAAAGGGGAAGGGTTGTTTTATTTCTAATAATGAAGCAGAAAAGATGATTGAATCTGATAAGTTGGATCAATTATCGAATCTTCTAACAGACTTAAAAATGCATCATATTGATAAAGATTCTATTTTAAAAGTTGTAGAGACGGTATATGGAAAGGATGGTAATGTATGATTTTAATACAATCTATAAGTAAACATTTTAAGAATAAAGAAGTGTTACGAAATTTAAACTTAGTGATTCCAGAAGGTTCTATTTTTGGATTGATTGGGCCGAATGGAGCTGGAAAATCAACGTTATTAAAAGCGATGGTCGGTTCGATGCGTCCGGATTCTGGAAAAATAGAAATTGATGGAGAAAATGTTTGGGACAATCCTAATGCGAAACAAAAAGTATTATTATTGAGCGATGATCCATATTATTCTATGAACGATACGTTAAAAACGCTTAAATCTTTTTATTCTTTCTGGTATCCTACGATGAATATGGCTGTTTATGAAAAGTATGTAGATGTTTTTCAATTGGATGAAAATAAGCCTTTAAAAAACTTCTCTAAAGGAATGAAACGACAAGCTTTTATTATTTTTGCGCTAGCCATTGCACCGAAAGTTTTATTGTTAGATGAGGCTTTTGATGGACTTGATCCGATGATGCGTTTGGTTTTCAAAAGAGCTTTGAGTGAATTGATTATGGATTATGGTACGACGGTTGTGATTTCTTCGCACAACTTACGAGAATTGGAAGATATTTGTGATTCTTTTGGGATTGTAGAAGATTGTTCGATTGTTACATCGGGAAAAATTGATGAGGCAAAAGAAAATGTTCATAAAATTCAATTGGCTTTCAAAGAAGAAGCCAATGAAGATATGTTTGTACATTTGGATGTTTTAAAGTGTGATATTCAATCTCGTGTCGTTAACTTGGTTGTTAAAGGGAATATAGATGAAGTAAAAGAAAAATTATGTGTCTTACATCCTTTGATGATGGAAATTCTTCCAGTCAATTTAGAAGAACTTTTCATATTTGAAATGGAAAAGAAAGGGTATGGTGAATGGTATGAGATCGTTTAAAGACTTTTATAAACAATACTTGTATGAAAACCGTCGAATATTGGTTGTTGCTAATGTGATTCTCTTTGTATTCCTGCCGCTTTATGCAGGATATATGCAAATTTGGAGTTATCGCATGAGTATACAAACGGCGGTTACGAATTTAATGGGTATGATCAATTTTGCATTTATTCCCCTTTCTATTTTAGTTCCTATTTACAACTTCAGATTTTTATATAAGAAAAATCACAATGAATTATATTTCTCGTTGCCAATTCAAAGAAAAAAATTATTTATGTATGTATTCGTATCTGGTTTTATTTCTTTGATTCTTTCGTTGTTTGTACATAGCTTGTTTGTTCTTTTGTTGTTTAGATTTCAGTATGCGAAAGATTTGATTTCATTCTTGTTCTTTATGGTTTTGGTTATGTTGATCTTTTATATCATTTCTGCTGCTATTTCTGTGCGAAGCAATCATATTTTTGATACGATTGCGATTGGAGCTGGCTATTTAATTCTTCCTCTAGCTTTAATGTCATCTTTAAACTTTATTGTATATTCAATGATTCAAAACACGCCTAGATTGATGTATTTAGGTGTGAATTCTAATGAAATCTTTATGATTTCAGAAACTGTATATATGAAGTTTATTACGCCTGTTATGATGGTTGCCACTTGTGGAGAATATTTTTATTCAAAAGTACTAGGTGGCAGTGCTGTATTTGAGATGGGTGTGTTGATCTATTGGATGCTCATTGGGGCTGCATGTTTCTATTTAGCGTATGTTAGTTTTGTAAAAAGAGATGTGGAAGAAAGCCAAGAGACGACCAAAACAGTATTGGGATATCCATTGTTAGTGAATCTATTTGCTTTTTGTATCATATGTATGACGGATTCATGGTTTGAATATGTTTTAGTTTTCATCGTATATATATTAGCAATCTTCTTTGCAAATCGTAAAATTAGAATTCGTGCTAAAAATGTGATTGCGTTTGGAGTGATTTTATTGGCTTCGATGGGCTTGCGCTTTTCTTTGCAACAAGTCGATTTGATGAAGCAAGTCGAAGTGATTCCTACGGATGCAGATGTTGATATTTATATTAACATTAGTGGAGAGGATGTAATGCAATGGAATGATGTAGAATTGATGAATGGAATTGAGATGCATGCTTCACGAAAGAATGTGGCAGCGATGAGTGCATTCTTAGAAGATTTATTAGAATCCGAAGATTTAGTATTTATAGAAGATTCGGATTTAAATAGTTATTGTTCTATTAATTTTACAAGCAAAAACATGTATCGTTATCGTCAATTTAAAATCACAAATAGGGGAATAGAAAAATTACAGAATTTTTCAAAAGAAAATCCAGGCATTGGTTTTGAAATGTATTAATGAATATGTAGAAATTGTGGATACCACCAATGAAATATTCAGATTTTACCAAATTCTACAATGATTGTAGGGACAAAAATAACCCAGACGTTTTATGTCTGGGTTGATTTGTTTTTTTATCTAAAACAAAGGCAGAATACCCCCACCTCAGTAGCAAATGAGTGCTATAGGTGGTGGATGAATGCCTCTTTCTAAAGATGAATATAAAATTATTAGACAGCTTTGTCATATCGCAAAGGTCATAGGTCGATTGAATTCACATTGCCACCCGTACTTTCTGGAAAGATTGTCAAGGAAATCCGAATCATTCCTAAGTCGAATGCTAGGTTCTTTGAAATACAATATGTATATGTCGGAGTAAACAATCTTGTAGCATTCGTAACCAATATGGGAAACTCTTTCATCATAGATGGAAAGAAATTATTGGAGCATGCGTCTATGGATAGAATAAGACGTTCCAGAAAGAGTATCGTATGTCTAAATCTAATAATCAGAATTTTGTAAACATCCCCTATGGGATATGAAAACAAAAGATAGAATACTTATGCGAATTGAATGGAATACAATATGTAGAACAAGAAGAAAGTTATACATCCAAAGTATCGTTTTGGGACCAAGATGCTGTTCCGGTATATGGAGGAATGTATCAGTGCAGCAATGGGAAACGGTTGAACGCTGATATAAATGGTGTATTAAATATATTGAAAAAAAGTAATGTTGTGAGCTTAGAAGCTCTATACATAAGAATAAGGGTTGTCTAATCATAGGTGGAAACTTAAATAAAGACGAAATTCTTTTAAAAGCTTTGACTTCTATAAGTCGGGGTAGTTCACTTATTTTGTTTAGCAAATGTAGACTGATAATCAAATAAGAAAGTGGATACATCTTTCATTAAATTGTATTTATATCCGACATCTTCTGCAAAGACGACGACAATATAATTTCGATTGGGAAGATAAACGATGCCTCCATCGTTAAATATATTTGAAATTTCTCCTGTCTTATGGGCATATTCGATCGAACTTGGAAACCCTTGTGCAATTCCATCGGTGTCGTTGCATTTTTTCAATAAAGTAAGCATATCTTCGCTACTTTGTTTTGAAAGAACTTGCTTGTTGTAGAGGGCCTCTAATAAGATTCCAATATCTTTTGTTCGACTGACATTGGATTGATTGTCTGTGAAGTGGTCTTCTCCTGGAAGAAGTCCGTGATGAAGTTGTGTATATTGCATTCCATAGGTTTGACAAATTTGATTGACCTTTTGTAACCCTTGAAGACCATCTCCGTTTCCTAACGTTTTCATCAAACGATTGTAAGAAGTGTTATCACTAACAATAATCATATTATCAATGTAAAATTGGTAGTCATCGTATGTAAATTTACCTTGCTCAATAGCTTGGTATACAGCCACTAAAGCAGGCATTTTAATCATACAACAAGGATAATAGGATGTGTCATTGATCAAAAAAGATTCGTTGCTCGTTAAATCTTTAAAATACACACTTGTGTTTCCGCCGTATTCACTTATAATGCGCTCGACTTGGCTTTTTAAATAATTAATATCATATTGTAGACCGCCATGAGAATTGAAAGAATATTGAATCCCATCAATTGTTAAATTTCCTTTTGTATGCATTTTTCCATCTGCATCAAAATAAGAAATCTGATTTTGTTTATCTTTTTTGACGGAATGAAAGGCATCTGTTAGAAGACTTGCATCGTCATTGAAAAAATAAGTATCTTTTTTAATGGTTTTTAAACCAGATAGAATTTTTCCATCTTCCTGGAAATAATAAATTTTATCTTTTACTTTTTGAAAACCAGACGTTAAGCAACCTGTTTTTTGATCAAAATAATACAATTTTCCATCGATTTTTTGCATACCAAATTTTTGGCTTAAATCTTTATCTTTATAAATGATTCCATTTTCTGTTTCGATAAATCCGGTTTGGTTTCGATCTTTATACAAACGCATAAAAGAAGCACCCCAAAATAAACCAACCACAAGCATAACGATTAAGGGAATTCTTGGTTTACGTTTCAAATCATCACATCCTTATCTGCTTCTAAATTCGTACATGGAATTGCATCTACAAATTGCTCAAAAAAATCTACCGTTTGTTCACTCGCACGACCAATGAAGTTTTTCGGATCCATAATTGATTGAAGTTTTTCTAAAGAAAGATTAAAACGGGGATCGTTTGCAATCCGTTCTAATAAATCGTTTTCTTTTCCTTCTATTTTTACTTTTTTTCCTGCTTCCATAGAATGTTGGCGAATGGCTTCGTGCAATTCTTGACGATCTGCACCGGCTTTAACAGCATCCATTAAAATGTTTTCTGTAGCCATAAAAGGAAGTTCAGCCATCAAATGTTGTTCAATTACTTTAGGATAGACCACTAATCCATCGATGACATTGTTGCATAAATCTAAAATTCCATCGGTAGCTAAAAAAGCTTCTGCAATACTTATTCTTTTATTGGCACTATCATCTAATGTGCGTTCTAACCATTGGCTACTTGCAGTTATTGCAGGATTTATCGCATCGCTAATAACATAATTGCAAAGTCCAGCCATGCGTTCACAACGCATTGGATTTCGTTTATAGGCCATGGCACTCGAACCTATTTGATTTTTAGCAAAAGGTTCTTCCACTTCTTTTAAATGTTGTAGCAACCGAATATCGTTGCTCATTTTATGGGCACTTTGGGCAATTTGAGAAAGTACATGTAAGACTAGCGTGTCGTATTTTCTCGTATATGTTTGTCCGCTCACAGCAAATTTTTGCTCATATCCAAGCTTTTTACAAATAAGCGTATCCAATTGTTTTACTTTTTCATGATCGTTGTTAAAAAGTTCCATAAAACTAGCTTGGGTTCCGGTCGTACCTTTTTGTCCAAGTAATTTTTTATTTTGAAGAAGATGTTCTAATTCTTCATAGTCCATTAAAAAATCTTGGGCCCATAAAGTTGCACGTTTCCCAACTGTAGTAGGTTGAGCAGCTTGAAAGTGCGTATAGGCAAGACAAGGAAGGTCTTTGTATTCAATCGCAAATTTTTTTAAATGCATCAATACGTGAGCCACTTTGCTTTGAAGAAGTTGTAATCCTTCATGCATTTGTATTAAGTCCGTGTTATCTTTGACATAACAACTTGTAGCGCCTAAGTGAATGATTCCTTTCGCTTTAGGACATTGGACACCATAGGCATATACGTGTGCCATTACATCGTGTCGTACGATTTTTTCACGTTCGTTAGCGACTTCAAAATTAATGTCGTCTTGATGGTCCATCAATTCTTGAATTTGTTCGTTTGTAATGGGTAAGCCTAATTCTTGTTCCGCTTGGGCAAGGGCAATCCAACATTTGCGCCATGTTTTATATGTTTTCTCATTGGAGAAGATATATTGCATTTCTTTAGATGCATATCTTTGACAGAGGGGAGATTGATAAATGTTTTGATTTTCCATATGTTTCATCCTTTACTTTTGAAAATATTATATCATTCAAAAACAAAGTACGATATAATAAACAAATGAAAGAGGCGATAATTGTGAAAGCTATATCCATATTAACAACAAAATTATTAGCAAAAGGTTTAAAGATGATTGGACGTGGAGGAAGTCTTCCAGGGCAAATTGGATTGAAATTGGATGCGAATATTTTGAATACATTAAAATTTAAAGGGCCAGTTGTATTGGTAACAGGAACCAATGGAAAGACGAGTACGGCCAATATGATTTCAGACTTGTTTGAAAAAGCAGGAAAAAAAGTCATTTCCAATCGAAAGGGAGATAATTTAAAGGAAGGAATCGCAACTACTCTTCTTACGCATTCTTCTTTGGATGGAATTGTACAAGCGGATGCGGTCGTATTGGAAGTGGATGAATTAAATATTAAATATATTTTACCAAACATTCCAGTAACGGCTTTGGTTGTCAATAATTTCTTTAGAGACCAATTGGATCGTGCTAAAGAGATGGAATTGTTGATTGAAAGCATTGAAAATGTTCTTGGTGATTATGATCAGACGCTTGTATTGAATGGAAATGATCCAAATGTTGTGCGCTTGGCTTTAAAATCGCCAAAAGCTCACAAAGTATATTTTGGGTTGGCAAAAAATCAATATTCTACTATTACAACGCATGAAGCCAATGAAGGGAAATTCTGTCCGAATTGTGGATCTTTGTTGCAGTATGCACACTATCAATATTCACATATTGGACAATTTAAATGCAGCGCTTGCCAATTTAAAACACCATTTTTACATATTGAATTGAAAGATATCAATTTGGATGATAATACGTTTGTATGTTTTGATCATACATTTACTTGTCCATACGATGGTATGTATTCGATGTACAACTGCGCAGCTGTCATTGCTGTAGCGGATATTTATGGAGTGGAACTTGAGTGTATTGATTCTGTATTTGCAAATGCTCCGCAACCAAAAGGACGAAATGAAAAGTTTGCTTTTGGGGATCAAAAGGTTGTTTTAAATTTGATTAAAAATCCGACAGGAGCTAATGAAGTGTTAAAAGTCATTGAAAAAGATTGTTGTAAGAAAACAATTTTGATTGCTTTAAATGATCGAGAACAAGATGGTACAGATATTAGCTGGATTTACGATACATATTTTGAAAAAGTGATGACGGCTTCTACTGAATCTTTTATTTGCACGGGAGCTAGAGCGTACGATATGGCTTTGCGCTTACAATATGGTGGATATAAAGGTGAAATTCTTGTGAAAGAATCGATGAATGAAGCTGTACAAGTGGCTATGCATCGTAGCAAGACTGTATATGCGATTGCGACATATACGGCTTTATTGCCAGTTCGTGCAGCCATTGTAAAGGAGGGTCAAGCACATGCCTAATGTTTTTAAAGTCGCTTGGATGTATCATGATTTTATGGATCTTTATGGAGATCGTGGAAATATGATGGTTTTAAAAAAACGTTGTGAAGATCGAGGAATTGTCTTTCAATTGGATACTGTCGATATGGACGATGATGTTGACTTATGCGACTACAATCTTGTTTTTATGGGTGGGGGTGCCGATAAAGAACAGATGACTTTGATTCCAGATTTATTACGTCGAAAATCCAATATTATACAAGCGATGGAAGAGAATACATTCTTTTTGTTGATTTGTGGAGGATACCAATTGTTTGGTCAATATTATATTGCGACTGATGGAACGAAAGTCTCCGGTTTAAATGTTTGCGATTATTATACAGAAACAGGAGATGATGGATCTCGCTGTGTAGGGAATGTGGTTGTAGAAGCTCAACTCGATGATTTATCAACATATATGATTGGTTTTGAAAATCATGGGGGACAAACAAAAAATGTGTCCAAACCTTTAGGAAAAGTGTTAAAAGGGGATGGAAATTGTTTCGAAGCCGGATGGGAAGGTTATTATGATGGACGTATGTTAGGAACGTATTTACATGGTCCATTACTTCCTAAAAATCCAGAAGTGGCCGATTTTGTGATTGCGAAAGGATTGCAAAAAGACAATTCTCAATTTACATATAAAGATTTAGCACCTTTAAAAGATGAATGGGAAACAAAAGCAAGAGATACTTTATTAGAACGATGGGAAATGAAAAAGGATTAGTAAAATTTAACTAATCCTTTTTTCTTCGTCTACGATGAGTAAGTATTCGGAATAAATTTTATTCACGACGGTCAAAATTACATGAATCATCAATGTTTGTTGAAAAGAATACTTATCATAGTCGATATTTGGTGTATTTCCTGTTGTCATGATTTCATGTAAGAAATTGGTAAAGTAATGAAGGAATGTATCGTAATGCAAATTGATACGTTGGTCGTTCATATCCCAATAGATTTGAATCATATGAGAAATTTCTGTCAATGAATAGCAACGTTTTAAAATTACGACCACAATTAGAAAGGCAATATGATATTTTTTATAATGTTTTTTGATTGGGCGGTGGAGAATACTGTTTTTTACATAATTGTTGACCATACTTTTTGTGATCAGAGTAGAATCTGTATCAAATAAGAGAGGATCTAATGTATCGTTGATAAGGGCGATTGTTTGATCCATATACAAAGGTAAGTCGGGTAATTTATCCCAAAGTGGGCAGGTAAAATGCTTTAATTGTTGTTGTATCTCTTCTGATTTTTTGATCATACACTTTCTCCTTTGTCTTGCAAATTTATTATAGCACAACGATGTAGTTTTAAAAACTATTTGTGTTGATTTTTAAAACTATGTATGTATAATGAGAAGTAGATATAGAAATGAGGGCTATCATGACAACACTTATATCCGATTCTTCTACTTTATATTCCCAAGCAGAAGCTAGAAAACAAGGCATTTATACAGTTCCATTGAATGTAATCGTGGACCAAAAAAATTATCGAGAATTTGAAGATATTCAAAGTTCTCAATTGTTAAAAATGATTCAAGAAAATAAGATTCCTTCTTCTTCTTTACCAAGTATTGGAGAGAAAATTGATTTATATAATGAGATTGACGATGATATTATCGATATCACGATGGCAAAAGGATTATCTTCTACTTATGAAGCGGCTTTAACTGCACGTGAAAGTTGTGACCATCCAGAAAAAGTTACGATTGTGAATGCACGTACTTTATGTGGTCCACATCGTCTATTAGTGGATACGGCCAATGCGATGTTAAAAGCAGGAAAAAGTCGAGAAGATGTTTTGACAATGTTAGATGCATCCATTCCAACGGAAGTATCTTTCTTAATTCCTAGAGATTTTTCTTTCTTGCAACGGGGTGGTCGTATTAGTCATTTAGCAGCGGGTGTAGGTGGTTTATTGAAATTGATTCCTTTGATGATCAAATCGGAGGATGGAGAGCGGATTGAAAAGTTCGATGTATTTAGAACTTTTAAAAAATGTGCTACTTCTATTGCTGCTTACTGTAAGGAAAAAGGTATGGATTCTACGTATGAGTTTTTTGTTTCTCATGCAAATAATGAAGAAGATGCATTGAAGATGGAAGCTGTTTTACATAAAGAATTTCCAGAGGCAAAAATTGTAATTTATCCTTTATCACCAGCATTTGTAACCCAAGGCGGACCTCAATGTGTGGCGATTCAAGCAATTAAAATTTGTAATGAATAACGCATTCTGTTAATATTTACTGTGGTGATACGATGAAAAAAATACTAGCTTTTTGTTTATGTTTTTTGGTGAGTTTTTCTTTATTTGGTTGTAAAGAAAAACAAGATCCCACAATGGAAATACAAAAAGATGTGACGATGGAGTTATTGGATGTTTTAAAAGTGACCAATGAGACAAACAATACCGTTTATTATTATTTTTTAGCGAATGTTTCTAATGATTCTAAAACGGAATTTTCTACGGAAAGTATCGTTTATGAAATTACAGATGAAGCCAATGCGAATATTCGTTCGATTGATAGTTATCAAAATGTCAATGCACAAACAATTCAGCCGAAGGAATCGACTTTTATTTATGGATATGTAGGATATCCGAACAACAATCAAGAAAATATGGGAATTGCTTTACTAAAGAAAAAGCTATTTTTACCTTTTTCAAGTGTAAAAGTGCGTGAAATCAGCGATCAGAACATTCGTGATTCTCAAGAAGATACATTTACATTATATAAAGATGGAAGTTTTCAATTTGATGTCGATGCATCGAACATACAATATTGTTTTGAATATGGAAAATCCAAAGTAAAGGGATTGAAAATCACATATCAAAACAAGACGGATCAGCATTTAGTCGTTCCATTTGTAACGCCGAAAGCGACTTTGACAGGATTTGATTTAAATCATCAACCGGATTCAAAAAAACTGTTAGAAATGAGCGAAGAAGAAATCAAAAAGGTGGACATGAAGGCAAAGACAATCACAAAAGTAGAAGGGGTTTCTACAGGGTATGAATGTTTTTATTTGCCGGCTAAACAAACGGTAGAATGTGATATTGTTTTTGTTTTTGATCATGTCGTTCCGGATTTTCATACAAGCAATTCGAATGCGATTGTGATTGATTTAAATTCGGCTTCGTTTGGATATTCTCAATCGATTCAAGTACAGTTGTAGGAGGGGTTGAATGTATGCAAGTTATAGAGCAATATGAAATTATTTCGAATCCCAATCAATTCCAAATTTTAAAAAATGAAAACCGATTGGCACAAGTACAAATCCATGTAAGTGATGAGGGTTTACAACATGTAGAAATTCAAGTACAAGATCAACAATATTTAAAGTCAGATTTTGATTTAGGTATGACGATTGTGCCAGGATTGAGTCGGCATGTGTATTTATATGATCAACAAATCGCCAGCTTTACATATATCCGTATGAACTTGTATGAATGTAAAACTTGGTATGAAAGTACATATATGTTTGAATGTGATGCCAATCGCATTCTTGTATATAAAAAAGAGGAACATGTTTTGGTTGCTCAAATGGAAAAGGACATCCACAACAATCATATTTATGTGAATTTTGAAGAGAATTGTTATGAGCCGATGAAGCTTGTGATTGCCTTGTTTCCATGTTTACGTTTTAATTAGGCCATTTGGCCTTTTCTTTTTGTAAGGTAGGAGAAAGAGTATGAAAAATAAAGGATGGTCTTTGCTTCCATTTGTGGTTTTTGTTGCCATTTATTTAGGAGCAGGATTGTATTTACAACATCAAGGGGTTGAAATGGCCTTTTATCAATTTCCATCGGTGACAGCGATGTTTATTGCTTTATTGTTGGCGTTTGCTATGACGAAAGGATCCATTACAGAACGGTTTTCGATTTTTGCAAAAGGGGCTGCCAATGAAGATGTATTAACAATGTTAATGATTTATTTGTTAGCAGGTGCTTTTTCTAGCGTTTCTAGTGCAATGGGAGGTTTGGATTCGACCGTTAATTTAGGATTGAATTTCATTCCTGTCAATTTTTTAGCAGCTGGTATGTTTTTAATTAGTGGATTTATGGGAACGGCGACTGGATCGAGTATGGGTACGATCAGTGCAATTGTCCCTATTGCGATTGGAGTGGCGGATCGAAGTGGAATTAGTGTGGTTTTAATGTTAGGGGCTTGTGTGAGTGGAGCCATGTTTGGAGATAATTTATCTATTATTTCGGATACAACCATTGCGGCAACACGTTCACAACATGTCGATATGAAAGATAAATTTCGAGTGAATATTAAAATTGCTTTACCTGCTGCTGTTTTGACATTTATTTTATTGCTGATTGTGGGAAGACCAGAGGTGCTTCCACAATTGGAATACTTAGAATTTCAATGGATAAAAGTAGTTCCTTATTTGCTTGTTTTATTGTTAGCTGTTTGTGGGATGAATGTATTTTTAGTGCTAACTATTGGAATTTTTTCATCGGCTATCATCGGACTTTGTACAGGAGCTGTGGATATTTTTGCTGTTTCTCAAAGTATCTATTCAGGATTTACAGGGATGAATGAGGTTTTCTTTTTAACTTTATTTTGCTCGGGTATGTCGAATTTGATTGCACACAATGGAGGTATTGTTTGGTTGATTCAAACATTGAAAAAGATGATTAAAGGCAATAAGTCTGCTCAATTGGGTATTCTTTCGTTAGTGTCTTTGGCCGATTGTGCCACAGCCAATAATACGGTTGCGATTGTTATTAGTGGTTCTGTTGCTAGAGATATTAGTCAAGAATTTAAAGTGGATCCTAGAAAGACAGCGTCTTTATTGGATATCTTTTCTTGTGTAATTCAAGGAATCATTCCATATGGAGCTCAACTTTTAGTGACAGCTTCTTTAGCTAATGTATATGGAGTGATGATTGCGCCTATTCAATTGATTCCTAATATTTGGTATTGTTGGATTTTGGCTATGTTTGGGATTGTATCTATTTTTATCCCTTTAAAAAGTGAATGGGATTTTGAAAAAGATTGTCCAAAAGCGTAATTTTACAGTAAAAAAAGATGCTATTTTATATTTATATGATATAATACGTGAGGTCTATGCGTTCATTGATGAAATGACGTATAGAAATACACGATACGTATAGTATGTATAACCAACTATTTGTTTTTCATTTATTAACAAATAGTTTTATTTTGGTTATTTTTCAAATTCTATGCTCAAAAATATCAGGAGGAAAAAATGTACGATATTGCGATTATCGGAGCGGGTCCAGGAGGAATCTATTCAGCCTATGAAGCCATTCGTCTAAACCCAAATTTAAAAATTGCAGTATTCGAAGCCGGACACGAACTTAGTAAAAGAAAATGTCCGATTGACGGAGTGAAAATTAAATCTTGTATCAACTGTAAAAGCTGTTCAATCATGAGTGGATTTGGAGGAGCGGGAGCTTTCTCGGATGGAAAATACAACATCACAAACGACTTTGGTGGAACATTATATGAATATATTGGAAAAAAACAAGCCTTAGACTTAATGGAATATGTCGATGAAATCAACATGAAATACGGAGGAGAAGGTACAAAATTATATTCAACAGCTGGAACGAAATTTAAAAAATTATGCATGCAAAATGACTTACACTTATTGGATGCGTCTGTACGCCATTTAGGAACGGACATCAACTATGTAGTATTAGAAAACATTTATGCCGAATTAAAAGATAAAATGGACTTCTACTTTGATACACCGATTGAAAAAGTAAAACAAGAAGACGGGATGTACAAATTGGAAAGTAAAAAAGGAACATTTGAAAGTGAAAAATGTATCATCTCTGTAGGACGTAGTGGAAGTAAATGGATGGAAACAGTATGTAACGATTTAAAAATCAAAACAAGTTCCAACCGTGTCGACTTAGGAGTTCGTGTCGAATTACCTAGCGAAATCTTCTCTCATTTAACAGACGAATTATACGAAAGTAAAATCGTATACCGCACACCTAAATATGAAGACAAAGTTCGTACGTTCTGTATGAACCCTAAAGGAGCCGTTGTAAATGAAAACACAAACGGAATCATCACAGTCAATGGACACAGTTATGAAGATCCAAAACTTCAAACTAACAATACAAACTTTGCCTTGTTAGTATCTAAACATTTCTCAGAACCATTTAAAGATTCAAACGGATATGGAGAATCCATCGCTCGCTTAAGCAACATGTTAGGTGGAGGTGTAATTGTACAACGTTTTGGAGACTTAGTACGTGGACAACGTTCGACACATTCTCGTATTGAAGGATCATTTGTTACACCGACATTGAATGCTACGCCAGGAGATTTAAGTTTAGTGCTTCCAAAACGTATTTTGGATGGAATCATCGAAATGATTTATGCCTTAGATAAAGTAGCGCCAGGAACAGCTAACGATGACACATTATTATATGGAGTCGAAGTGAAATTCTACAACATGGAAGTGGATGTTGATTCGAATTTGGAAACAAAATATAAAGGATTGTATATCATTGGAGACGGAAGTGGAATTACTCACTCTCTATCACATGCTTCGGCAAGTGGAGTGTATGTTGCTCGTAATATTGTTGAAGGAAAATAATTTTGGATGCCTTGGGCATCCTTTTTTTGTATATTTGTATATATAAAAAAAGAAGATTTTACTCTTCTTGTTGCTTTAGGAGTTATCCCAAGACGAGCTTGGGATAATAGTGAAAAATTTAAATAAGGCTTTTTTTCTTATTATATTAAAGATAATATAAGTTGTTTAGGATTTTTCGGGAATATGTAGTTGAACATCATAAACTGGTATTCTTATGAGGACAACAAATTATTTGAAACATAAGCCTTATTTAATAAAACATTTGTTTACAAGGAATGGAGTGGTAAACAAACGTACTTAACAAGAATACTAATTAACTTTATAATAGTCAAATATTTCTTTTGTTTTACCTCAATTAGCCGAAAATAGAAATCTAAATGTACACTTTTTTGGCTTTATCTTTAATTTTTTTGTAAACTGTTACATAAGTTTTGTATTTGTGATATCTTGTAAGCATGGAAAAACCAGTAAAAACGGAAGTTCAACAACTGTTAGATTTAATGACACATCAAAAAGATGCATATTATTTTTATGGAAACGTAGATGAATCTATCTTTTATGTTTCGGAAAATTTATGCATTCAATACGGATTTGAGCAAACGCAGATGTGTGACTTTTTAGAACGTATCCAAAGCAAAGTATATTTAAAAGCCGATCAGGAAGTTTTTGAAAAGCAAATCGTCTTAGCCAAACAACATAGTATCGATCAAATCCAAATGCGTTTTCGTATTTGCGATAGTCAAGACAATGTAAGCTGGGTTTATTTTTGTGCGCATATTCAATGGATTCCGCAGTGTGTGATGTTTGGTTCAATCATGCAACAAAGTGACTATTTGCTTGTCGATCCAGTGACTGGGTTTGGAATGGAATCTTATTTATCGGAATATGTAAAAGAATTGGATCAAGAAATTGTAGGGATTGGAATTCGCTTTCATTACATTCGAGAAATCAATGCGAATGCAGGAAGAGAAGTAACCAATAAAATTTTGCGTTCTATTTGTAGAAATTTACAACAAGGTTTGAGTGAGTATTTGAAGTTTTTTCGAATTAATGGACCGATGGTTGTTGCAATTCTAGATTGTAAATACATGCATTTAGTCGATGGACTGATACAACGAATTCGTAAAATCGTAGAGATTGGCTACGTAGAAGCAAACGTGCATGTGTCCAACCCTTGTCAAGTGGTTGCTTTAAAAAAAACGATGTCGTATTCGCTTTTTTTAGAAAACTTACATATTTTATCGAAGGATGTTTTTGAAGAAATCGAGCATCCTTCCTCAATTATGAACGATCGAATTGATCATCTTCAATACCAAAAAAAATCGCAACAAATTTTGCAAATCCATCATGATGTTTTGAATCATATGGAAAACTTTGTGATTCGAGTGCAGCCTTTAATGGATGTACACTCGCATACGATTGCGGGAGCTGAAGTGCTTTTACGATGGAAATACAAAGGAGAATTTATCTCTCCGGAAGTGTTTGTTCCTATATTGGAAAGTCAAAATTTAATCCATGGAGTAGGACGCTGGGTTTTTGAGCAAGCTATTGCATTTTGTACATTGGCCAAAGCCATCGATCCTCATTTTTATGTGAGTGTAAATGTGAGCTTGGCCCAATTGAGTGATTCAGGTTTATTGGATTTTATTCAAGATATGTTGTCTGTGTATGCACTGCCTAGTTCATCGATTGTGATAGAAATGACAGAAAGTGTATTAGACAGTCATCCAAAACGAGTTGAACAATTTGTACAAGGGTGCAAATGTCTACATATTTCGTTGGCCTTGGATGATTTTGGAACAGGGTATTCGAGTATTTCCAATTTATTAAAATACAACACTTCCATTGTAAAAATGGATCGTTCCTTACTATTAGAAATGGAACGATCGAAGAAAGGGAAGAAGTTTGTTTTATCTTTGATTCATGCGATAAAAAGCATCGACAGCAAGGTGATTGTGGAAGGGGTAGAAACCTTACAACAAGTGCAAATGTTGTTAGAAAGTGAATGCGATTTGATTCAAGGATATTATTTTTATCGTCCCTTAAATCCTAGAGATGCACTAGAAACATTGATGATTGTCAATCAAATAGGATTTGACGAATCGAAACATTATTTATAGTATAATATTTACTTATATGTGGGGAGGATGGAATGAAAGTATTATTAGGACTGAGTGGTGGAGTGGACTCTGCTGTAGCTGCATATTTACTACAACAACAAGGACATGATGTCACTTGTTGTTTTATGAGAAACTGGGATAGTTTTGCGAATAACGATATTGAAGGAAATCCAACGATTATGGATTCGACTTGTCCTCAAGAACAAGATTATATGGATGCTAAAGCGGTTGCGGATCATTTAGGATTACCGATGCTTCGCGTTGACTTTATTAAAGAATATTGGGATTATGTGTTTTCTCGCTTTTTGAAAGAATATGAAGCGGCTAGAACTCCCAATCCCGATATTTTATGCAATAAATATATTAAATTTGATGCCTTTTTTAACTATGCGATGGAATTAGGATTTGATGCAGTGGCAACAGGCCATTATGCAAGCAATCGCAAAGAAAAAAATGGATTTACCTATTTAACAAGAGCCATCGATCAAAATAAAGATCAAACGTATTTTTTATGCCAAGTTTCATCGGAAGCAATCGAAAAAACGTTGTTTCCTATCGGTGTCCTTGAAAAACCTCAAGTACGACAAATCGCCGATCAGCTACAATTAGAAAGCGTAGCAACCAAAAAAGATAGTACGGGGATTTGTTTTATTGGTGAAAGAAATTTCCGGCAGTTTTTAAGCAATTATCTTCCAAGCAAGGAAGGCGATATTGTCGATGTGGATACAGGTAATGTGATTGGAAAACACGTTGGTGTTTTATATTACACAGTGGGACAGCGTAAAGGATTGAATATCGACCATGAAAAAGGACCTTGGTTTGTCGTTGGAAAAGATGCATTTACCAATCGATTGTATGTATGTCATGCTTCAAGAGCTGAATGGTTGATGTCCGATTCTTGTATAGTCACAAATATTAATTGGATTTTGCCAAGCTTGTATGAAATCCCGATGCATTGTACTTGTAAATTTAGATATCGGCAAAAAGATCAAGAAGTAAAATTACAACGAATCGATGATACGACAATACGAGTGATGTATCCTCAAAAGATTGCTTCCATCACATGTGGACAAGAGGCCGTTTTTTATGATGGTGAAAAATGCATCGGTGGAGGTGTCATTGATCAAGTGTTTATAGGCGATGAAGATTTAAATGAAAAAATCATTCATGCGCATGCGGAGAAATAAAATGGATGAACAAACGATAACTGCTACTTTGGAATATATTATATTTGAAAATAAGGCCAATCATTATGTTGTGGCCTCTTTTTCTGAGACCAAAACATATCATATGTTTACGGCCACTGGACGTATGGAAAATCCTCAAGAAGAACAAGAATATGAATTGAGTGGCAGGTATGTAACACATCCAAAATATGGATCTCAATTTCAAATCTATAGCGCGAAACTTTGTTTGCCTAAACATAAAGATGCGATTGTTCATTTTTTATGTTCAGAACATTTTCCGACCATAGGAAAAAAGACAGCTCAATCGATTTATGATACGTTAGGGGAAGATTGTCTTGAACAAATTCAATCTGATTATCGTTGCTTATACACAGTTCCTAAATTGAATGAAAAGAAAGTGGAAATCATTCAAAAAGGAATCCAAGATTATACAGGATTTAATGAAACGTATGTAGAATTAATGAAATATGGACTTTCAGATCGTCAAATTCAATTGTTAGAAAACAATTATGAAGATATTTCTTCCATTTTAGAAGAAGATTGTTTTCGACCATATTATGAAATTCATGGATTTGGATATAAGAGTGCATGCAAATTGGCCGATGGACTACAAATGAATCCCCAAGATGCTAGACGCCTTGATGCAGCCTTATATGAAATGACACGTCAATTGGCTATGGAATCCGGAAATACATATATTACATACCCCATGTTGTATGAAAAATTTCGACAAGTGGGACAATCCAGTTTTGAAGAGGCGTTGGCTCGCTTGCAAGCCCATAATCGCATTCAAATTGAAGAAATGCGAATTTATCCATTCACTTTATATGATGATGAAATCACCATTGCGAAGGAATTAAAAAATCATCAATTCGAATTAGAACCTATTGATGAAGAAGAATTGGAAGATAAGATTAAAGAGACAGAATTTGCATTAAATATTGAATATGACGATGCGCAAAAAGAAGCCATCCGCACCTTCTTTCATACATCTTTTTTCATATTGAATGGAGGGCCAGGAACTGGAAAGACTACGGCTGTGAAAGGGATTCTTTCTATTGCCAAAAGTTTGTTTCCAGATGCAACAGTTCAATTGTGTGCGCCTACAGGAAGAGCAAGCAAGCGATTGGCCCAATTATCGATGAATGATTCAAAGACGATTCATTCTCTTTTAAAATGGAATTTGGAAGATAATACGTTTGCACAAGATGAAGAAAATCCTTTGGATATTGATTTTTTAATTGTGGATGAGTTTAGTATGGTCGATGTACATTTGTTTGCTTCTTTGTTAAAAGCATTGCCGTATCATTGTCGGATTTTATTGATTGGAGATGAAGACCAGTTAGAAAGTGTTGCTCCTGGAAAGGTGTTAACCGATTTGATTGAAAGTTCCATTTGCCCAATCATTCATTTGAATAAAATTTTTCGCCAAAGTAATGGTTCAGGTATTGTAGAATTGGCTAAGGAAATTCGATTGGAAGAAGCTTGTACATACGAAGATGGGGTTACATTTATTGAAAAGGAGTCGTCGCAAATTTTAGAGACGATTGTTTGCTTGATGCAGGATATGGATTTGGATTCGATGCAAATCTTAGCCCCGATGTATAAGGGTGTAGTGGGAATTGATGCAATCAATCAAATGTTGCAGACGATTTTAAATCCGCCTTCTGCTAAAAAGAAACAAATTAAAGTAGGTACGACATATTTTCGGGTGGGTGATAAAGTTATGCTTTTGAAGAATATGCCCGAAGAAGATGTGTATAATGGAGATATTGGATATATTTTGCAGATTCATGAAAAAGAAAATACGATTACGGTGGACTTTAAAGACCAGATTGTCGAATTTACGAAAGATTTTTTGTATTATTTAACGCATGCATATTGTATTAGTGTGCATAAATCGCAAGGAAGTGAATACGATCATGTTTTCTGTATTGTAGATCGAAATAGTCAATATATGCTGGATAAAAGACTTTTGTATACGGCTATTTCACGGGCCAAAAAAGATCTTTGGATTATTGGAAATCGACCATTGTTTGAAAATCAAGTGCGTTTGAAGCAAAGGCGCATTCGGCAAACGACTTTGGTTTCTCGTTTAAAAGAGGATGTACGATTTTAGTTGAATTCTAAAAAATAGGATGGTATTATAAGTTCAGTTTTACGATGAAAAAGATAAGTAGTTTATACAAGAAGGTTGTAGAGAGCAAATGGTGGGTGAAAATTTGCATGGATTGTATAAATGAAGCTACTTTGGAGCAAAACCGTATTTCGGCGTTAACGAACAATCAAGGGCATCGGTGAAAGACGGATGAACTAGGATGGTACCGCGTAATTTACGTTCCTAGAAATAGGAACGTTTTTTTATTGGAAAGAGGAGATAAAATGAAACAATTAACAGGAAATCAAGTTCGTCAAATGTTCTTAGATTACTTCTCAAGCAAAGGACATATGATTGAACCTGGAGCAAGCTTAATTCCTAACAATGACCCAACTTTACTATGGATCAATGCGGGAGTTGCAGCTTTGAAAAAGTACTTTGATGGAAGTGAAAAACCACGTTGCAATCGTATTTGTAATGCCCAAAAGAGTATTCGTACAAATGATATTGAAAATGTAGGGAAAACAGCTCGTCACCACACTTTCTTTGAAATGTTAGGAAACTTTTCCATCGGAGATTATTTCAAAGAAGAAGCCATTCCTTTTGCTTGGGAATTTTTAACAAGTGAAGAATGGATGGGAATCGACAAAGATCGTCTATATGTTTCTGTATATACAGACGATGAAGATGCATTCCGCATTTGGACGGATGTATGTCATGTAGATCCTTCACACATTTTGAAAACAGACGATAACTTCTGGGAAATTGGAAAAGGTCCAGGAGGTCCAGACTCAGAAATTTTCTTTGACCGCGGAGAAAAATACGACCCTGAAGGATTGGGTGAAAAATTATTCTTTGAAGAATTAGAAAATGACCGTTATATTGAAGTATGGAATGTTGTATTCTCTCAATTTGACTGTGATCCAGAAATTGATCGTAAAGAATACAAAGAATTGCCTCAAAAAAACATCGATACAGGAATGGGTCTTGAACGTTTGGTTGCATTGATTCAAGATGGAGAAACAAATTTTGATACAGACTTATTCTTGCCAATCATTCATGCGACGGAAAAAATCGCAAAATTCCCTTATGAAGGACAATACAAAATGGCATATCGTGTTATTGCGGACCACATTCGTACAGTTACTTTTGCATTGAGTGATGGAGCTAACTTTGCAAATAGTGGACGTGGATATGTACTTCGTCGTGTGCTTCGTCGTGCTGCTCGTTTTGGATTGAAATTAGGAATTGAAGAACCATTCTTATACACTTTGGTACCGGTTGTAAATGACTTGATGAAAGATTTCTATCCTTACTTGAGTGAACATACAGAATTTAACCAAAAATTAATTAAAAATGAAGAAGAAACATTTAAGAAAACATTGAAAGTGGGACAAGCTTTATTGGATGAAGAAATTCAAAAAGCTGATGGAAAACTTTCAGGAGAAGTTGTATTCAAATTGTATGATACATATGGATTCCCATTCGAATTGACACAAGAAATTGCAGAAGAAAATGGATTGAAAGTTGTTCGCGAAGAATTCGATATTGAAATGAACAAACAAAAAGAAAGAGCACGTGCGGCTCGTGGAACGCAAGAATCGTTTGCTTCTCAAAATGAAGAAATCATGAACTTCACGCAACAAAGTGAATTCATTGGATACAATCACACAAGTTGTACAGGAAAAGTGATTGCTTTATTTAAAGATGGTAAAAAAGTAGATACTTTAGATTCTGAAGGGCAAATCATTTTTGATCAAACTTGTTTCTACGCAGAAAGTGGTGGACAAATTGCCGATGCAGGAAGTGTTTGTAACGAAGCATTTAAAGCGACTGTAAAAGATGTTCAAAAAGCTCGTAATGGACAGCACATTCTTCAAATAGAAGTTGAAGAAGGCAGTGTATCGGTTGAAGATGAAGTGCAACAAAATGTAGATGTTCAAGCTCGTCTCGCAACAACGGCCAACCACTCTTGTACACACTTATTACAAAGTGCTTTGAAATTGGTGGTAGGAGATCACATTCATCAAGCTGGAAGTTATGTATGTCCAGACTACTTGCGTTTTGACTTTAATCATTTTGAAAAAGTAACAACAGAACAATTGGCTCAAGTTGAGCAAATTGTGAATGAATTTATTGCAGGTGCATATCCTGTCACGAAAGAAATTATGGATATTGAAACGGCTCGTCAATCGGGAGCTACCGCTTTATTCAATGAAAAATATGGTGAAAAAGTTCGTGTTGTAACGATGGGCGATGTTTCAAAAGAATTCTGTGCTGGATGTCATGTTTCGAATACGAGTGAAATCGGATTGTGTAAAATCGTAAGTGAAGAAAGCATTGGTTCAGATTCTCGTCGTATTACAGCAAAAACTGGATTGGCTGCTTATAAAGAATTTGCGTTGCAACAAGCGATGTTAGAAAATATTGCTGTCAGTGCAAAACAAAAAGGAATTAAAAATATTGATAAAAAAGTAGATGCAGCCTATGAACAAATGAAAGAACAACAAAAAGAAATTGCAGAATTGAAAAATCAAATCTTTGCGTTGAAATCGAACGAATGGATTCATGAAGCTGTAGATATGAATGGTCGCCACGTTTTGATTAAAAAAGTAGACATGGATGCAAAAGCGTTAAAAGATATCGTTTCTAACTTGAAATCACAAGATGAAAACATCGTTTGTGTATTTGTAAGTCAAGCTGGCGGAAAGGTTGTCTTTGTGACAGGTGCTGGGAAAGCAGCCGTAGCTAGTGGTGTTCATGCGGGTCAATTGGCGAAGTGTGCTGCCCAAATTTGTGGTGGTAACGGTGGTGGAAAGCCAGATATGGCTCAAGCCGGTGGAAAAGATGCTTCGAAAGTAGAAGAAGCTTTGTCTGCTTGTAAAGAACAACTTTTATAAGATTGTCTAGAAAGAGGATGTCTTCCTCTTTCTTTTTTCTTTTCTTTTTAAGTGCTTTCATGTACAATGTACATATATGTTAAGGAGTGTGGTGAAGATGAGAGACATTACAGAAACCATGACATTTACTACGGAAGAAATCCGTCGTGAAAACATTAAGATGGTCTTACGTGAAGTAAGCCAAGCTTTAGAAGAAAGAGGTTATAATTCTGAAAATCAAATTGCTGGTTATTTAATCAGTAATGATCCAGCTTACATTTCTTCTCATAAGAATGCACGAAACTTAATTCAACGTATTGAACGTTATGAAATTATTGAAGAGCTAGTTCGTGCGTATTTGGAGAAATAATGGAAAAGATTATAGGATTAGATTTAGGTAGCAAGACGTGTGGAGTTAGCATTTGTGATGCTTTGCATATTATTGCTCGAGCTTTAACAACAGTCCGTTTTGATTCGGACGATTATGAAACATGTTTAGAGGAAGTTCTAACCATTTGCTCTGAAAACAAAGTAAAAGAAGTGGTTCTTGGATTGCCAAAACACATGAATGGTGATGTTGGAATTCGTGGTCAAATTTCAATAGATTTTAAAGAGATGCTAGAAGAACATGGCATTAAGGTAAATCTATGGGATGAACGACTTACAACCGTGAGTGCTGAACGATTATTGATTCAAGGGGATGTTTCTAGAAAGAAACGTAAAAAAGTCATTGATCAAATGGCAGCGGTTCAAATTTTGCAAAGTTTTTTAGATAGACAAAACGGGGGATTTTAACCCCGTTGTTTTTTTGAAAGGAAAATAAAAATATGTTAGATTCAAATAGTTTATATGTACAAGATGAAAATGGAAATGAAAAACGTATGATCATTTTATTCACATTTGATAGTGAAGATTATGGGGCACAATATGTTGTTTTCCAAGATCCAGAAGCGGAAGAAGAAGTATATGTTTCACGTTACAATGACCATGGGGAACTTTTACCAATCGAAAGCGATGAAGAATGGGATATGGTAGAAGAAGTCATTAATACATTTAACGAGGATGAAGAAGATGCGTAAAAAACGCAGAAGACGATTAAAAATTGGAAGAATCCTATTCTGTCTCTTCTTTTTAGCTCTTGTGGGTGCAGCAGGATATGGATATGTTGCTCTTCGTCCAGTAGGGGATAGCCATGAGGAAGTGGCTTTTAAAATTGAGCAAGCTCAAACGTTAAATCAAGTGTTGGACAATCTTGAAAAAGAGGGTCGGATCAAAAATTCTATGGTTGCTAAAGTGTATGCTAAATTGACACACCATGAAGAATATTATGCAGGGAAATTTATATTAAAGGACTCAATGTCGGTAATGGATGTTTTGGATACGATTTCCGATCCTTCCAAGACAGTTCAAGATCAATTTACTTTGACGATTCCAGAAGGGTATTGGGCCAAACAAATTGCGGAAGAATTGGCAAACCATTTGCCATATTCAGAAAAGGAAATTCTAAAACAATGGAATGATATGGATTATATTAAAGAGTTGTCAAAAGACTACAAATTTATTAAGCCTGAGTTGTTGAAGAATTCCGATTTAACTGTGAAATTGGAAGGATATTTATTTCCAGATACATATTTTGTAAGTTTAGATGCAACGATTGATGATGTGACTCGTATGTTGTTGGATCAATTCAATTTGATTTATGATGCGTATGAATATGAATTTGAAGAAAGTAAATATACGGTTGAAGAATTGTTAACATTGGCAAGTATTGTTCAATTTGAGGCTGGAAATCCACAGGATATGAAGTCGATTGCGGGTGTTTTCTACAACCGCTTGGATAAAGGTATGAAGTTACAGTCGAGTGTAACGGTATGTTATGCTTTGTATGATGAATTTGACAGTCCAGAAGATTGTGAAACCCAAACGAATATCGATTCTCCATATAACACATATAAAATCGATGGACTTCCTGTAGGGCCTATTTTAAATCCAGGAGAAGAAGCGATTCTTGCGGTATTAGAACCGGAAAAAAATGATTATTTGTTCTTTGTAGCGGATATTCACAATGTGAAAAGCAATCCAGGAAAAGTTTATTATGCAAAAACTTTAGAAGAACACAACAAATGGATACAAGAGTTAAAGCTAATTATTGAATAATTGGTTGATGATTGTTATAATGATGCATGCAAATAAGGAGTGTTAACATGGCAAATGAAAAATTTTATGTAACGCAGGAAGGATATAACGACCTCGTTAAAGAGTTAGATCATTTAGTACACGACGTCCGTGCTCAAGTTATTGTTGAATTGCAAGAAGCTCGTGCACAAGGGGACTTATCAGAAAACGCCGACTACGATGCAGCTCGTGACCACCAAGCACAAGTAGAAGCTCGTATTCGTGAATTAGAAGCTTTGATTAAAAAATCAGAAATCATTTCTGAAGCCGATGCAGCAAGTCAAGCTGAAAAAGTACACATTGGTAGTGTAGTCACATTTAAAGACTTATCCAACAATGAAGTAATGACTTACTCAATTGTAGGTACGATTGAAGCAAATCCATTTGAAGGAAAGATTTCAAATGATTCTCCAGTCGCACGTCGTTTAATGGACAAAAAAGTGGGAGACATTGTTATGATTGATAACGTGTCAGAACCATACGAAATTGAAATTTTAAAACTAAAATAGAATTTGATTCGTAATAGAGAAGGGTGATTGTATGAAAAAAACTCTTCTCTTTTTTTGTGTCTTCTTTTTATTGTTTGTTTTAACGATAGGGCGATATCGTCCGGTTTCGTTGGATTTGATTCAACCAACTACGATGCACGTCGAAATTAAAGGGGCTGTAAAAAATCCAGGGTTTTATGAAGTAAAATGGAAAGTGAATGTAAAAGAAATTATACAAGTGGCGGGAGGAAAAAGCGAAAATGCAGATACATCGTCTCTTTCTCTTGTTCGAGAATGAAAGCCAAACGATATGATTGTAATTCCTGAAAAAGAACAGGTGGAAGTGAAAAAGATTTCCATCAACATGGCCACTCTTGAACAATTGATCACATTGCCTCGTATTGGACTGAGTATGGCCGAGCGTATTATCACATATCGTCAAGAACATCCGTTTCAATCGTTAGATGATTTAATGCAAGTCAAAGGAATTGGTCCTAAGATGTTTGAAAATATTAAGGATTTGATTTGTTTATGACGATTTTGGTGACAATTGGATTTTACAAGCATTTCACGATTCGTATGCTTTTTTTTGGATTTGCTTGTTTATTTGGTTTGTTTTTATGGTTTCGTTTTAAAAAAGGATGGGAGTGTCTTTTTTTTGCTTGTTTGGCGTTTCCTTCTTGGCTTCCTTATAAAGATATTTCGTATCCTCAACCAGGTTTGTATCGGGTTTATGAAATTAAAAATAATTATGCGATTGCAAGAAATGAAGAGGGTGTCGATGTGCTGGTTACAGGACTTAAGGATGTTAGCTATTATGATGTGTATCAGTTGGAGAATTTTAAGCCGATCGCTAAAATAATGTGGGTGTTTTTAATTTTGAAACGTATATGCATTCAAAAGGAATATATTACTCTTGCTATGGGGATGGAAAAGATTTAGTGGAGCGGGAAACGAATTTGAAATTGAGCCATACGACGTATGGAATATCCGATGACAATGAAAACATTATATGGTTAGAATGTAGAAGATGCCGATGTGATCAATCGCTTAGGTATGCCTATGTTAGTTTTCTTGCTTTTCTTCAACAAACTTTACGCCGATATTCATGGGGGTGATTGGTTTTGCTTTATGTTAGGCTGTTTGTTTTTGTGTTTTTTTCGTTTCCGCTTAGTCTTTTGCAATGGTGTTGCTTTCAATGGGCCAAAATGATGGTTAAAGATGGGAAACAGGCATTTTGTATTACTTTGTTTTTGTTTTGGGGTATGCAGCCTCATCATCTATGGGATTTCACGTTTGTGTTTCCGATACTGATGAGTCTTTCATATTATTGTATTGAAGATAAAAGGCTGCGATTTTGGTGTAGTAAATTTATTTTATTTTGTTGTATGGTGGTATACTTTCATTCTGTCGATTGGATGACATTTTTATTATTTTCTTTCATCTGCAAGTTATATGCTTATTCTATGTTACTTTTTATTCCTTTCCTCTTTTGTAAGCCACTTAGAAAGTTTTGGGATGTGTTTGCTTCAACCGTATTCAGATCCAACGTTTTCTGTCTATATGATCGATATCGTGCAGGGAGATTGTATTTTGATTGTGGAACTTTTATTGAAGTCGGCTGTCATGATTGATGGTGGGACAAAACTTACATCGAGACAATGCAGAGCTGTTTGTAAAGCCATTTTTTGCCCAAAGATATATCTATCATTTGGATGCGTTGGTTGTGACGCACGATGATTTTGATCATAGTGGGGGTGTGGATGCTTTAAAGAAAACGATTGCGATTGACACGGTTATCATAACTAGCGATGAGGATGTTCCAGTATCGTATCCTTTTTATTCTTTGCTTCCCGTTCGTGAAGTGATGGATGAAAATTCAAAGAGTATCATTAGTTATTTTTCATATGATGGTTTGGATTATTTATGGACAGGGGATGCAGGGATTGCTCGCACTGTTAGATCTTTATAATTTAGAGGATGTAGATGTTTTAAAGCCGGGGTATCATGGCTCAAAAACAAGTTCTTGTTTTGAGTTTTTAGATGCAACACGTCCTGCTTTGGGTTTGGTTTCGGCAGGAGAGAACAATCGTTATGGCATCCGGATTCAAATGTAATGAAAGATTGTCATGATTTAGGTATTCATGTGTTAGATACGAAAGATGTGGGAATGATCCAAATTAAGTCATGGTATCGTTTTGCGTATTTAAAAACGGCCAATGGATTATGGGGCTGTTTGATTGTGGATTAAAAATTCAAAGAAGGTTTTCATTTCTAAGGAAATCCATTTGTCACTGTGAACGATGACTTGGCGATAGACGTCGACTTGAAAGTCAGGGATGATTATTTTCTCAAAGTCTCCTTGTTCGATAATGAATTGGGGCAGGAATGTGATTCCCATATTTTTTTGAATGCATTTGACGATAAGATCGGTGTTTTTTGTTTCGATGATGGGTTCGATGGTGATGTCATTTTTGGCTAAGGTGGAGTCTAAGATTTGTCGATAGCTAGCGTCTTTTTCGGTGAGTAGAAATGGATATTGGAGTAGGTCTTGCAGAGTGCAAGGCTTGGGTAATTGATTTTGGATGGTTTTGGATGTGATGAAGTGAACGGGTTCTTTTGTGTGGATGATTTTTTTCCATTGGTTTCCAATCCATTCTTGGTCGATTAAATAAGCAAAGTCGATTTCATTCTTTTTTAACATACTTTCGAGTTCTCGAATGGATTCGGTCACAATGGTGATTTGTACGTTTGGATATAGATTATGATATTGTTCAATCAATTGAGGGAAGATGGTTGAGCATACTGAGTCGGTCGTACCGATGGTTAAATGTCCTTTGATGTCCATTTCATTGTTCATGCTTGCTTTGGCATCGGAAATCGCATTTAAGATTTTTAAGGAATGGGTATAGAACATTTTTCCTGAGGGTGTAAGTTTTATTTTTCGAGAGAAGCGGTCAAACAATTGGGTTTGAAGTTCTTCTTCTAGTTTTTGAATTTGAATGGTGATGGCAGCTTGTGAATATCCAAGTTGTTTGGCGGTGATTGAAAAGCTTTCTTGTTGGGCAGCGTGAACGAATGTGATCAATTGTTGAATTTCCATAGTTTCTCCTATAAATATTTTTTAATATGATTATAAATATACTTTAATATAATTTATACGAAAAGTACATTATACTGTAGGTAAATAGAGATGTTGGGGAGATTTTAGGATGGAAAAGACAGATATTCGTTATCAAACGTATGTAAAAATTTTAAAAAATGAATTGGTGCCGGCTATGGGGTGTACAGAGCCAATTTCTTTAGCTTATGCAGCTGCTGTAGCTAGAAAGACGTTAGGATATTTGCCAGAGCGCATTGAAGTGTATGCGAGTGGAAGTATTATTAAAAATGTAAAGAGTGTTGTAGTTCCAAATACAAATGGGTTAAAGGGGATTTCAGCGGCTGTGGCTGCTGGAACGTATGCCGGAGATGCATCAAAAGAATTAGAAGCCATTGCGAGTGTTAGTGAAGAAGAAAAACTCGGGATTCAAGCGTATTTGAAGGATACAGAGATTACTGTGCATTATTTAAAGAGCAATCATGTGTTCCATTTGATGGTGGATTCTTATTTTGAAGGTCATTGTGTACGGGTTGAGATTGTGGATACGCATCGTAATATTGTTTTGATTCGAAAGGATGAAGAAGTTCTTTTGAAGAAAGAAATACAAGAAGAAAAAGCGACGCCTGTTGAAACGGTGGACTATTCACTTTTGAATATGGAAGATATTTTTGATTTTATTCAGACAATGGATGTTAAAGATGTAGAAGAAACGCTTGATCGTCAAATTGAATATAATATGGCGATTGCGCAAGCTGGATTGGATGGCGATTGGGGTGCGAACATTGGTTCGACGTTATTAGCAGCGTATGGAGATGATATTCGTGTGCAAGCCAAAGCGAATGCAGCGGCAGCTAGTGATGCACGAATGAACGGGTGTGAACTTCCGGTTATTATTAATTCAGGAAGCGGAAACCAAGGAATTACTTGTTCGGTGCCTGTGATTACCTATGCTCGTTGGTTGAATTGTTCACATGAAAAAATGTTGCGAGCTTTGGCTTTATCTAATTTGACAACGATTCATCAAAAGACTCGAATTGGAACGTTATCGGCTTTTTGTGGAGTCGTGAGTGCTGGTGCTGCTGCAGGAGCAGGTATTTCATATTTGTTGACGGAAGATTACAATCATTGTGCGCATACGGTTGTAAATAGTTTGGCGGTTGTTTCGGGTATGATTTGCGATGGGGCAAAGCCAAGCTGTGCAGCTAAGATTGCGGAAAGTATTGATTCGGCTTTACTAGCGCATGCGATGTATGAAAATGGGCAACAATTCTATGGGGGAGATGGGATTGTTTTTAAAGGGATTGAAAAGACGTTGGATAGTGTTGGTTTCTTAGGTAAAGAAGGTATGAAAGAAACAAATGAGAAAATTATTCAATTGATGGTAAAAAACTAGGTGACATTGTATACTAATTTTATGAATTATATTATCCATGGAAATGATGAAAGTCGTATTCAAATGAAGGTGGATGCATTAAAAAAGAAGTATCATATTGAAGGTTCTATCTTGTATATAGATGCTTTACAAGAGGATATGTCCATTTTACTCAATGAGTTGGATAGTTCGAGCTTATTTGGGGATTTGAAAATGATTGTTGTAAAGAATAGTTTATTTTTAAGTTCGAAAAATACGACTAAATACAATGTTGAAGAAATTATAAAACGGTTGGATCATGAGCAGATTGCCATTTTTTGTTGTCCGACAGAAAAGTTGGATACGCGCAAAAAAAATGTGAAGGAGATGATAGCTCATTCACAAGTGATTTCTTGTATTCGTTTGGATGCAAAAAGTCAACAGTCGTATGTGCAAGAGGTGTTGAAGGAATTTAATGTGCATATGGAACCGGATGCCTTTCGTTGGTTTGTTGCTCGTGTGGGTATGGATTCTTTAAAGATTGAAAAGGAGATTGAAAAACTTTCGATTTTTAATTCTCATATCACATTAGAGGATGTACAAGCTTTGGTTTGTATTGAGCCGGCTGATGATGTTTTTAAAATGGTTAATGCTTTATTTGAACGCAATGGGCTACGATTCTTGTCATATTATCGAAATTTTAGAAGTCAAAACATGGAGACGGTTGTGATTATTGCATTGATTGCCAGTCAAATTCGTTTCTTATATCAAGTGGATGTTTTGATGAATCAAAATTATTCAAAGGATGAGATTGCTTCTACTTTAAAAGCACATCCATATCGCGTGCAAGTCAATATGCAGACGGCACGAAAATTTGGTTGTGATGAATTGCTAGAACAATTGAATGAATTGGCTCAATTGGATCAAAATTTAAAGTCAGGAAAAATTGATAAAGATTTAGGATTTGAACAATTTGCATTGAAGCTGATGAGTTAATCGTTAGCTTCGCTTTTTTTTTTTTTTTTTTTTTTTTCTTTTTTGCTTTTTTGCATAAAAAAAAACGATATCAGCGATACCGTGTTTTTATATTGTTTATTACGCTTCAATAGAGTTGATAGCCAATTGTAAACGTGCTTTTTGACGGTTTGCGTAGTTTTTGTGGTGAATTCCTTTAACTACAGCTTTGTCTAATTTAGAAACACATTCAGCGTAAGCAGCGATTGCAGCTTCTTTATCTTTTGCTTCAACAGCAGCTAATACTTTTTTAATAGCTGTTTTCAATGCTGATTTTTGAGATACGACTAATTTGTGTGCTTTGTTGTTAGTTTTAACACGTTTCATTTGTGATTTGATTTGTGGCATGGTGCTACACCTCCTGACATAAATGCATTGATACTATAACAAAATTCTCTTTTAAAATCAACACAAGTTGAAAAAAATAAGCTATAATACTCAATACGGGAGTGATAAACATGGAAAATAAACACGTAATATTTATGGGAACCCCCCAAATTGCTGCTACAGTATTAAAAAATTTACTACAATGTGATGTAGTTGTGGACTTGGTTGTTACTCAACCAGATAAAAAAATCGGACGAAAACAAATCGTTCAATATTCACCAGTTAAGGAATTGGCCCTTGAACATGGAATTGAAGTATTTCAACCGGTTCGTATTAAACAAGAGTATGAATTCTTATATACGTATAAACCAGATCTAATCATAACTTGTGCCTATGGACAAATTGTACCGAAAGAAGTATTAGATTTGCCTGTATATGGATGCGTTAACTTGCACGGATCTTTGTTGCCAGCGTATCGAGGAGGGGCACCGATTCAAAGAGCCATCTGGGATGGCTTGAGCATTTCTGGAATGACCTTGATGAAGATGGATGTCAAAATGGATGCAGGAGATATTTATAAACAACTTCAAATTCCTATTTTAGAAAAAGACAACATGACGTCCATGTTTGAAAAAATGGGAGAAGGAGCAGGAACATTATTAAAAGAGAATATTCAATCCCTTTTGGATGGAAGTGCTCAATTTGTCAAACAAGATGAAAGTTTAGTCACGTATGCGCCTATTATCACAAAAGCCGAAGAGCACATTGATTTGAACCAAGACGATGCCCATATCTTCAATCAAATTCGGGCTTTGAGTATGCAACCTGGAGCTTATTTTATTGTTAAAAAGAAAAAATTGAAAATATTAGAAGCGACATATGAAAAGAGGAATGTTTCACAACTTGGCTTAATGGAAGCGGTGGGTAAAAAGAATATGGATATTCATTTACATGATGGTGTTCTTCATGTAGTATCTTGTCAGATGGAAGGAAAGCCTGTCATGGCAATTTCTGACTTTATGAACGGACAAGGAAGAAGCCTTGTCGGACAAATCGTTGAATAGGAGAAATCGAATGGACCAAAAGAAAATTAGAAATTTTTCAATAATCGCCCATATTGACCACGGAAAGTCGACGTTGGCCGATCGAATTTTAGAATTAACGGATACAGTAGAAAAAAGAGAAATGAAATCTCAAATTCTAGACTCTATGGATTTAGAACGTGAACGAGGAATCACAATTAAATTAAATGCTGTACAATTGGCATACCATGCCAAAGATGGACAAGACTATGTATTTCATTTGATTGATACACCAGGCCATGTCGATTTTACATATGAAGTCTCTCGCTCTTTAGCTGCATGCGATGGAGCTATATTGGTTGTTGATGCGGCTCAAGGTGTACAAGCACAAACATTAGCTAATGTCTATTTAGCTTTGGAAAACGACTTGGAAATTTTACCTGTTTTAAATAAAGTCGATTTACCAAGTGCCCAACCAGATGTTGTCAAACAAGAAATTGAAGATTTAATCGGATTGGATTGTACAGAAGCGGTTGAAATCAGTGCTAAATCCGGATTGAATGTTGATCAAGTTTTAGAAGAAATCGTACATAAATTACCTTCGCCAAAAGGGGATGAAAACGAACCTTTGCAAGCTTTGGTTTTTGACTCATTATATGATTCTTATCGAGGAATCATTGCGTTTGTCAGTGTAAAAAATGGAAGCATTAAACCTAAAGATAAAATTCGCTTCATGGCTACAGGGGCCGAATATGAAGTTATTGAAGTTGGAGTACGTAATCCTAAGGAAGTCGTACAAAGCGAATTATCTACTGGAGAAGTTGGTTGGATTTCAGCAGCCATTAAAAACATTGAAGATGTTCGTGTAGGGGACACTATCACGCACGTAGAACGCCCTTGTAAACAACCATTGGTCGGATATCGAGAAATGCAACCGATGGTATATTGTGGATTGTATCCAGTGGATAATGCACGATATGATGATTTAAAAGAGGCATTATTAAAATTAAAATTGAACGATGCTTCTTTACAATTTGAACCCGAAACTTCTCAAGCGCTAGGGTTTGGATTCCGTTGTGGATTCTTAGGTCTTCTTCACATGGATGTGATTGAAGAACGATTGGAACGGGAATATAATTTAAATTTAATTGCGACCTCTCCATCGGTTATTTATCATGTCTTTAAAACCGATGGAACGATGGAAATGTTAGACAATCCAGCAGCGCTACCACCAGCTCAAAACATCGACCATATCGAAGAACCATATGTACGCGCAGAGATTATGGTACCTAAAGATTATGTAGGTGCGGTTATGGACTTGTGTCAAAAGAAACGTGGAGATTATGTCGACATGCAAATGTTAGATGAACTTCGTATGTCTTTAGTTTATGAACTTCCTCTTTCAGAAATCATTTATGATTTCTTTGATAAGTTGAAATCAAGCACGAAAGGATATGCAAGTTTTGACTATTCATTTAGCGGGTATCGTGAATCAAAATTGGTTAAAATGGATATTTTATTGAATGGACAAATTGTCGATGCTTTATCTACGATTGTCTTTAAAGATTTTGCATATAACCGTGGAAATGCGATGACGGTCAAATTGAAAGATTTGATTCCAAAACAACAATTTGAAATTCCTGTGCAAGCTGCCATTGGTGGAAAGGTTATTGCACGTACGAATATTAAAGCACTTCGTAAAAACGTATTGGCTAAGTGCTATGGAGGAGACATTTCTCGTAAGAAGAAATTGTTAGAAAAACAAAAAGAAGGAAAGAAACGTATGAAGATGGTAGGATCGGTTGAGATCCCACAAGAAGCTTTCATGGCCGTTCTTTCTATGGATGATGACTAATGGCAAAATCTTGTTACGTGCATGTGCCATTTTGTGATTCTATTTGTTCCTATTGTGATTTTTCTAGAACGATAGCTAGTGTATCTATGAAAGAAAAATGGCTACAACAAATTTGTAAAGAAATAAAAAATAAAGGAGTCGAAACGCTATCGACTCTTTATTTTGGCGGAGGAACGCCAAGTTCACTTTCTGTATCTCAAATTCAAAAGTTAGGTTCTTGTTTCCGTAATTTTTCACCTTCTTATGAATGGACGATTGAATGTAATCCAGAATCGGTTACGGATGAAAAAATACAAGCGTATGTAAAACTTGGTATCAATCGAGTCAGTTTAGGTGTGCAATCGTTTCAGAATGATTTGTTGGATCGAATTGGTCGAAAGCATACAAAAGATACGATTTTAGATGCGATTGCTTGCATCCAAAACAATGGAATTTCCAATGTTTCAATTGATTTAATCTATGCGTTGCCCCAACAAACACTAGAAGATGTTCGTTTAGATTTGGGCATGTTTTTGTCTTTGGATTTACCACATCTTTCGATTTATTCTTTGCAGATTGAAGAAAATTCGATGTTTGGAAAACAACATTTACAGCCAATCGATTCAGATTTAGAAGCCGATATGTATGATTGTATTTGTGAGACATTACTAGCGGCTGGATATGAACATTATGAAATATCGAGTTTTTGTAAGCCCGGCATGTATTCTTTGCATAATTTAGCATATTGGACAGATCAAGATTTTATTGGTTTTGGTTGTGGAGCGAGTGGCAGAGAAAATGGCGTTCGATACGATAATGATCGTTCTTTAAGCCGATATGTTCAAGAGGGTGTATGTCACATTGAACAAGAGACGGATGCGCCTTTTGAAGCAATCATGATGGGACTTCGTACTTCGCTTGGTGTGGATTTGATTCAATTTGAAAAACGGTATGGATATAAAATTCAAGATCGGTATGAGTATGTATTATCGAAATATAGGGAGCAGCTTTTTATTGAAGATGCACACTTAAAATGCAATGAATATGGCCTTCATATTTTAAATACGATTTTGATTGATTTTTTAGAATAAACTGGTAAAATTAAGTAGATTTTGATCTGGGTTATCGAAACTCCGACCTTATACTCGGTTCAAAATGACAATGCTTATAGGAGGAAATGAAAATGTTATTAAAAGCAGAAAAACAAGCGATCATGCAAGAATACGCACGTCAAGAAGGAGACACAGGGTCTCCGGAAGTTCAAATCGCAGTGTTAACAGCTCAAATCAACCGTTTGACTGAACACTTCAAAGAACACAAACATGACTACCACTCACACCGTGGGTTAATGAAAATGGTAGGACGTCGTAAAAACTTATTGGCTTACTTGAAAAAGAAAGACTACGACCGCTACAAAGACTTAATTACTAAATTAGGATTAAGAGGTTAATTAAGCGTGGAAAAGCAAAGTTTATCTTTGCTTTTTTTTATATTTCTATGATACTATTGAATGTAGAAAAAATGAGGTGAAGAAATGTCGAAACAAGAGTTTCATTTTAATTTTTGTGGTCGGGGGATCACAGTAGAAACGGGTGAAATTGCAAAACAAGCGGATGGTGCTATTATCGTTCGTTATGGAGATACAGTAACTTTGTCAACAGCTTGTGCAAGTAACCAAGCAAAAGAAGGTATTGACTTTTTCCCGTTGACAGTTAGTTTTGAAGAAAAATTATATTCTGTAGGAAAAATTCCTGGAGGATTTTTACGTCGTGAAGGGCGTCCAAGTGAACATGCTACATTGACAGCACGTATGATTGACCGTCCAATTCGTCCATTATTTGCAGAAGGGTTCCGTAATGAAGTTCAAGTAGTAAATACTGTATTGAGCGTGGACCAAAATGCACCGGCTGAAATGGCAGCTATGTTTGGTGCTTCATTGGCACTTTGTGTATCGGATATTCCTTTCAATGGACCGATTGCTGGAGTTCGTGTAGGTCGTGTGAATGGTGAATTGATTGCTAACCCTAGCATTGAACAACAAGAATTAAGTGATATTGATTTAACAGTGGCAGGTACAGCACAAGCATTAAACATGGTGGAAGCTGGAGCAAAAGAAGTAAGCGAAGAAGATATGTTAGCTGCTTTGATGTTCGGACATGATCGTGTTAAAGAACTTTGTGCATTCCAAGAAGAAGTAATCAAAGCTTGTGGTAAAGAAAAACGTGAAATTGCTTTATACCAAGTCGATGAAGCAATCGATGCTGAAGTTCGTGCTAAATATGAAGCAGAAATTCGTAAAGCGGTATCGATTAAAGAAAAATTAGAACGTTATGGAAAAATTGATGAATTGACAGAAGCAGCGGTTGTTGAATTTGAAGCAAAAGAATATGAATCTGAAAAAGCAAAAGGTTTAGTATTGAAACAAGTCGCTGAAATTTGTCATGGTATTGAAGCGGATGAAGTTCGTCGTTTGATTATTGAAGATAAAGTTCGTCCAGATGGTCGTCAAATTGATGAAATCCGTCCTTTGAACTCTCAAGTGGATTTATTACCACGTGTTCATGGTAGTGCATTGTTTACTCGTGGAGAAACACAAGTATTATCTACTACTACATTAGGAGCATTGAACGAAAACCAAATCATCGATGACTTGACAGAAGTGGAAGAAAAACGTTTTATGCACCACTATAACTTCCCTCCATACTGTGTAGGAGAAACAGGACGTATGGGAAATCCAGGGCGTCGTGAAATTGGACATGGGGCTTTAGGTGAACGTGCTTTAGCACAAGTATTACCGAGTGTAGATGAATTCCCATATACAATTCGTACTGTAGCGGACGTTATGGAAAGTAATGGTTCAAGTTCTCAAGCAAGTATTTGTGCAGGAACGATGTCATTGATGGCAGCTGGTGTTCCTATTAAAGCGCCAGTGGCTGGTATTGCGATGGGATTGATCATGGATGATGAATCTGGTAAATATACTGTATTAACTGACATTCAAGGTATGGAAGACCATTTTGGAGACATGGACTTTAAAGTGGCAGGTACTGAAAATGGAATTACAGCTTTACAAATGGATATCAAAGTTACAGGAATCACAAAAGAAATTTTTGAAGAAGCTTTAGCACAAGCGCATAAAGCTCGTTTGGAAATTTTAGCAAACATGATGGGCGCAATTTCAGCACCTCGTGAAGAGATGAGTCCTTATGCACCAAAGATTGCAATGATGAATATTAACCCTGACAAGATTAAAGATGTAATTGGGCCAGGTGGAAAAATGATCAACCAAATCATTGCTGAATGTAACAACGTTAAGATTGATATTGACGATGATGGAAAAGTTGTAATTTACCACACGGATGCACAAGCAATCGCAAAAGCAAAAGAAATGATTTCAAACATTGTGCGTGAAGCAAAAGTTGGAGATATTTTCTCAGCTAAAGTAGTGCGTTTAGAAAAATTTGGAGCGTTCGTAAACTTATTTGGAAACACAGATGGTTTATTACATATTTCTAAAATTTCTCACAACCGTGTAGAAAAAGTAGAAGATGTATTAAAAATCGGGGACATTATCGATGTAAAAGTTGTTGAAATCGACAACAAAGGTCGCATCAATGTAAGTGCGAAAGCGTTGCTTCCAAAGCCTAAATTTGAACCAAAAGCTGAAGAAGGAACTGAAGCAAAAGCCGAATAAAATCATAAGGGATTAGCCCATGCTAATCCTTTTTTTCACTCTAATTCTATGGTATTATGATACGGAAGAGGTGTTAAATATGGACTTTAGAAAATTAGCAGAAGAACGTAAAGATGAATTTTTACAAGATTTAAATACATTAGTCTCGATTGAATCTACTCGTGATTTCTCTACCAAAGCAGAAAATGCACCATTTGGAACAAATTGTCGTAAAGTGTTGGATGAAATGTTAGCAATGGCCAAACGAGATGGGTTTGAAACAAAAGACGTAGATGGATACGCTGGAGTGATTACATATGGTGATCAAGAAGAAACTTTCGGGATTTTAGGGCACTTAGATATCGTACCTTTAGGGGAAGATTGGACGAAAGATCCTTTAAAAGTGACAGAATCGAAAGGGTATATTTTTGGACGTGGTGTCATGGATGATAAAGGGCCTAGTTTGGCTGCTTACTATGCATTGCGCATCATTAAAGAATTGAACATTCCATTAAAAAAACGAGTGATGTTAATTGCTGGTTGTGATGAAGAATCAGGGATGGAATGTATGAAATATTATGTAAAACATGAAGAAATTCCACAAATGGGATTTGTGCCTGATGCAGATTTTCCTGTAATTTATGGTGAAAAAGGACAAGCACAAGTTGTTTTACATAGTGAAGATGGGACTGTGATTCAAAAGTTAGTGGCTGGAGAACGTAGCAATATTGTTATTGGGAAAGCAGATTGTACACTCACTTCAATGTCTGAAAAACAAAAAGAACAATTTGAATTCTACTTGCAAACGAATGATTTGACAGGATCGATTGCAGAAAAAGATGGAAATGTAGTTTTACACATCGATGGAGTTTTCTCTCATGCTGCACAACCTTACAATGGTGTCAATGCGGCAGTGCATTTGTTAAACTTTGTAGGACAAGCGTATGATGATCAATTGGCTCGCGATTTATATGCGGTATTAAAAGACTGGCAAGGAAAACCAGTTGGAATTGATATCAATGGAATGTATATGGGATTTTTAACGATGAATCCTGGAATTGTTACGATTGAAAATGGTACAGCAGATGTATTGATTGATATTCGTTATCCAAACGATACAAATCCAGATAAGATTATGAAAGGGTTCAATGAGGCATGTACTGCATTGTCTTCAAATATTACGGCTTCTTTGAAACACTTCTCTAAACCTTTATTTGTGGATCCAAATTCAGAATTGGTAAAACAATTGATGTCCGTTTATCAAAAATATACAGGGGATACTTTCTCTTGCCCAATCACAATTGGTGGAGGAACGTATGCTCGTAAATTTGAAAACTTTGTTTCTTTTGGGCCAGAACTTCCAAACGAAGTCATTGAAACAGATGAATTTGTAGGGGGATGTCATCAAAGAGATGAAGGGATTAAATTAGCAAACTTATTACAGGCAATCGCGATTTATGCAGATGCGATTGTATCGCTTGCAGGGTAAGACTATTTATGCGGATGAGAAAAGTAAAGTGGGCCGTAGACTATTTGCCAGAAAGCAAAGTCTTAGTGAGTCAGCCTGCTGAAAATAAAGGAAAATGGAAAGCGTTATTAAACCGTAAATCTTTACATATTGAAATTGGTTGTGGTAAGGGAAATTATTCGATTGATATGGCCAACATGTATAAAGAAGAAGGTTTTATTGCGATTGAAAAAAATGAGAGTGCTGCAGGGATTGCAGCGAAAAAGATGGATGAACTATCGGAACATGAAAACTTACGTTTGATTCAAGATGATGCGGCTCATTTAGCAGAATGGTTTGGCGAAGGGGAAGTGGATGTGATTCATTTGAATTTTTCAGATCCATGGCCTAAAAAACGATATGCAAAGCGTCGCCTTTCTTCTTCTTCATTTTTAGAACAATACAAAATGATTTTATCGGAACATGGACAAATTCAAATGAAGACGGATAACTCGGCTTTATTTGAATATTCAGTTCTTGAATTTTTGCGATCCGGATTTGTTTTAGAGGATATTAGTGTAGACTATCGTCGTGAAACGCATGATGAAGATGCGATTACGGAATATGAAGAAAAGTTTATTTCTTTAGGGCAACCAATCTATCGTTCCGTATGGACTAAGAAATAGGGGGAAAAGCAATGTTAAAAGATTTAATGCATGCCATCTTTAAAGAAGATGTCGAAGATGAAGATGTTGTAGAAGAAAAAGAAGAAGTGGTAGAAGAACCAACAAACCAACCTGTAGAAGAAGATCGTTATGTTCGTCCTCAACCACAACCTTTTGTGATGGAAGAACAACCTGTTCAAGTACCAGTACAACCACAAGTACAAGTGCAACCAGAACCACAAATTGATGAAGAAGAAATGAAACGTTCTAGTATTTTTAACGGAATGGATATTGAAACGATTTCAGCGCGTCCTGTACGTCGTCATGGTGCAGCTTATAAGTTTGATCGTTCAAAAATCAATAAGATTCAAGATTCTTCGGAATATCAAGCAATTATTTCACCGATTTTTGGAAATTTAGAAGACGAAAAGAAAGAATTTGACAAAGTACATGATGCGATTCAACTTCCAAAACCAGATGAAGATTTTACTTTTGTGCAAGTGATTTCTCCTATGTATGGAAATGATATTCCGGCCGCAAAACCGGTTTCGAATATCCCAGTTTATGATGTTCCTTCTACTTTGCAGTCGGAATCGAAAAAAACAATGGATCTTTCTGAATTGTTAGAGAAAAAAGAAGAAAAGAAGACAACACAACAATCTTTATTTTTAAATACGAAATAGGAGGCGATAGTGTGGCTTTTCATTTTATTGGAATCAAAGGAACAGGAATGGCAGCTTTAGCTTGCATTCTTCATGATGAACATAAAGAAGTTCGTGGAAGCGATATCGAAAAATATATTTTTACACAAGATGGATTGGAAGAACGTGGTATTTCCATTCTTCCATTTGATCCTAAAAATATTCAAGATCATGATACTGTTATTATTGGTTTGTCTTTTGATGCATCGCATCCGGAAGTGCAAGCAGCTCTTGCAAATCCTACGGTCACTACATATTACTACAATGAATATTTAGGGCATTTATTGGATTCGTATGCCTCGATTTGTGTGGCAGGAACTCATGGTAAATCGACTACAACGGGTATTTTAGCAAGTGTATTAAAAAATTATGAACCTACGGCGTATCTGATTGGAGATGGGCATGGGTATATGCCAGAATGTGCGAAATATTTTATTTTGGAGTCGTGTGAATTCCAAAGACATTTTTTAGCATATCGTCCTCAGTATGCGATTGTTACAAATATTGAATTGGATCATATTGATTATTATAAAGATATGGACGATTATATGGATGCGTTCCAATCGTTTATTAATCAAGTACAAAAGCGTGTGATCGTATGTGGGGATGATCCATATTTATCAAAGCTTACGTACAATGTTGCAAAAACAACATATGGTTTAGAAGAGGGAAATGATTTTCAAGCCATTCACGTGGTTCAAGGAGAAGAAGGAATTGAATACGATGTTCTTTATCAAGGAAACATTCTTACGCATGTTTCTTTAGACGAGGTTGGATATCCATTCTTGATTAATTCTTTGGGATCTTTTGCCTTAACTTATATGTTAGGTATGGATGCACAAGAAATCGTACGTGGGTTACAAGACTATAAAGGGATTGCTCGTCGATTTGTTGTAGAAGAAGTAGGCAATAGCGTTTTAGTAGACGATTATGCCCACCATCCGACAGCCATTCGGTACATGATTGAAGCGGTTCGTAGTAAGTATCCAAACCATAAGATTGTAGCTTTGTATAAGCCGGATCGATATTCTCGTTTGCAGTATTTTTTAGATGATTTTGCAGCAAGCCTGAATACAGCGGATCAAGTTTGTGTATTGGATTTTCCTAAGAATGCAAAACGAGAAGATGCAAGTATAACGGTTACGATTCAAGATTTAATGGATCGTTGTCCAAATTCTATTTTATTGGATGTGGATCGAGAAAGTGCGGATGTATTATATCAAATGGCACCTGCGACTTTCGTATTTATGTCTAGTAAAGACATTTATATTTTAAAAGATTTTTTAAAGGAAAAATTAGACTAGAACATATTGTTTTAGTCTTTTTTTACGTTACAATGAAGGCATGAAAACGATAGAAAAAACAATCAGATCAAGAGAAGACGGATTGATGATATCCGTCTTGGAAATGATTCCAGAAACGGTAGTGGGGGTTGTACAAATTGTCCATGGTATGGCCGAACATAAAGAAAGATATCTTCCTTTTATGGAATTTTTGTGCGAGCATCAAATCGCATGTGTCATCCATGATCATCGAGGACATGGAAAGAGTGTAAAAGAGAGAAATGATTTAGGATATTTTTACGATGAAAGTGGTTGTGCGATTGTAGAAGATGTAAAAACGGTGAGTGAGTCGATTCGAAGTCAATTTTCGAATGTACCTTTTATTTTATTTGGACATTCAATGGGTTCATTAATTGTTCGAAATTATTTAAAGAAATATGATGATTCTATAGATGCATTGATTATATGTGGTCCTCCAGCCGAAAACAAACTTGTGAATGTGGCCCTTGCACTTGTAAATTTTATGATAAAAATGCATGGTGATCGTTACCGTAGTAAACTTTTTGAATGGCTGACAACAGGGTCTTTTGGAAAAGGGAATACGTGGCTTTCTAAAAATGAAGAGAATGTAAAAGCATACAATGCCGATTGTCAATGCGGCTTTTGTTTTACATTGAATGGATTTAAAAATTTATTTATTTTATTAAAACGTACATATGATTCGAAGGGGTGGAAAAAATCCAATGTACACCTCCCTGTTTTATATATTGCAGGAAGCAAAGATCCAGTTATTGTGAGTGAAAAAGCGTTTAACAAAGAGATTGCATTTCTTAAAAATATTGGGTATACAAAGGTGGAAGGTCACTTGTTTTCAACCTTACGACATGAGATTTTAAACGAGAAAGAATGCCAAGATGTTTATGATTTTATATGGAACTTTGTTCGGAATGTGTGATTTTACATTTTATGAAAAAAATTTTCAAAAATCCAATTAAGCATGTTATAATTTTAACGAGGTGATTTTATGCAAATCGAATTGTTGTTGAGCGCGGTTTCAAGGTTAGCTATTTATATGCTTCCTGTGCTAGGCGTAATCTTACTAATTTACTTAATCATTTTTGTTAAGAATTTAATTGATACATTAAAAGATTTATCTTTCACATTGTTGACAGCAGAAAGTGAAATCAAAAAATTAGATGGACCTTTAAATACGGCGAATGAATTAGCGAAAACGGTCGATGAAGTTCATTTTGCAACAAAATCGGCTGTCACGAAGGCTTCGAAAGTGGTAAGTGAGAATTTTGAGCTTGTAAAGGATTATATTTTGGACAAAAAAAATTCATCAAATCATAAAGATGTAGAAGAAGTAATTTCTAAGGAGGATAAATCAGATGAATGAAGAATTGAATAAAACTGTAGACTCTCTTGAAGAAAAATCTTTAATTGAATTACATGAAATGACAGAAGAAAATAATAGTCAAAACGAAAAAGTCATTTATGATGCACAAGAAGAAATTAAGCGTATTTTCACAGATTTACGTCGTTGGATTGTTCGCAATTCGGATCCAGAGGCTGTAAAAGAGTATTTAGAAAAGGCCAAAGAAGATACGGTGGAAGTGTTGAATAAAACGCGTGAGCGTGCCATTGAAGTCAGTGAAAGTGAACAATTCAAAAAGACAATGGAAGCTGGAAAAGATTTTTTAGTGGGAACAGGGGCTTTGATTGTTGAAGGTTTGAATGTTTGCAAAGATGCTTTGATGAAAAATGAAAAAGTAAAAGATTTTGTAGATAAAGCGGATTCAAAATTGGATGTTTTGCGTGACAATAAAAATTTACAAGATGCAGCTACTAAGACATTTGAAGCGACTGAAAAGTTAAACAAGGCTATTTTTGATGGGGTTAAGAATTTTTTTGAGAAGAAGTAGGAGGAGTTTTAATGAAAAGAATTACAATTTATGATGTTGCCAAAGAGGCGGATGTTTCACTAGCCACTGTGAGTCGTGTGATTAACGACAGCAATGTTGTGCGTGAAGATACACGTCTTCGTGTTCAAGAAGCTATTGAAAAATTAGGATATAAGCCTAATGCGATTGCACAAGGGTTGGCTTTGAGTAAAACTACGACTATTTCTATTGTGATGTCGGAAAAATTATTTGCATACAATGCTAAAATTTTAAATGGTTTAATGGATGTGGCTAAGATTTACAATTACAACATTATGTTCCATACGACGAGTAAAGGAATTTCTAAGATGCAAGATGTGATTGAATCCATCATTAAATCTCGTGTGGATGGAGTTATTTTATTCAATGACAACTTCTCAGAAGATGAAATGGAAGTATTACATTTGTACCAAATTCCTATGGTTGTGATTGGAAGTAAAATTGAAGGAAATAAAGTTGGAAATGTTGGAAATGTATATGTTGATTTTGAAAAAATGGCATATGAATTAGTTAACTACTATTTTGATAAAGGGATTGAAGACATTTCATTGGTCGAAGATAAATTGAATTTATCGATGATGAGCCAACTTCGTCGTGGAGTTGAACGGGCTTTTAGTGAAAAAGGAAAAGAATTTAAAAAGTACATCGCTTACGATGACACTTACAAGAGTTCGTATACATTCTTAACTGAATACTTCAAAACGAATACACCAAGTAAAGTTGTGATTACATTCCGTGATTCTCAAGCGATTGCTTTCTTAAACGCTTGTCAAGAAGCACAATATCGTGTGCCAGAAGATAGTGAAGTCATTTCGATTTTAGATAACAAATACTTACGTATGGCTCGTCCTAAAATTTCTTCATTCAACTTACCAGACTATGATTTGGGTGCGATTGCGATGCGTTTATTAACAAAAATGTTAGTGAACGATGAATCGGTGAAAGAAAACCGTGAAATTGAAATTGGTTATACTTTCATGCCAAGACAGACGACAAAATAAGCTAGATTGATTCTAGCTTTTTCTTTTGATATACTGAAAGCATGGAAATTGTATTTATTAATCAGGCAAAAGATAAGACGGTATACCGTTTTAAAAAAGATTATGAACAAATTTTGGAACGAGCATGTGAAGTTTTACATCTAGAAAGGGATTATACATTATCGGTCATTTATGTGACTCCAGAACAAATTCATGAGATCAATCGCGACTATAGACATATTGATCGTCCTACGGATGTCATTAGTTTTGCGCTTCAAGATGACGAATCAAATATTTTTATTGAAGAGGAAGAACAAGAGTTGGGTGACATTTTTATCAATGTACAAGCCATCCGTGATCAAGCGAAAGAATATGGGCATTCGATTCGTAGAGAAGCTTGTTTTTTGTTCTGCCATGGAGTGTTGCATTTGATGGGATATGATCATATGACTCCAGAAGATGAAAAAGAAATGTTTGCTTTGCAGGATGTGATATTGGATGAATTGGTTAGTCGGTCGATTTAAATATGCATTCGAAGGTATTCGTGATGGAATTTGTCACGATCGAAGCATTCTTTTTCAATGTTTTTTAGGAGGAGTGGCTCTTATTTTTGCTGGCTTACTTCATTGTTCCATCCAAGAGTGGTTATGGATTTTATTATGTATTACTTTAGTTATTGTAGGAGAAATTTTTAATTCTTGTATTGAAAAATGTGTAGATTATATTTCATTACAAAGAAATCCACAAGCAAAGCTCATTAAAGATATGGCGGCTGCAGCTGTTCTTTTCAATGCGCTTTTTTCATTGATTGTGGCATGTATTATATTTATACCAAAATTAATTAGATAAGGAGATTGTATGAGTTATAAATCAGGTTTTATTGCGATTGTTGGACGTCCGAATGCAGGGAAGAGTACTTTGATGAATGCATTATTGGGTGAAAAGGTTGCGATTATGTCGGACAAACCCAATACGACAAGAAATAATATTGCGGGTATTTTAACCGAAAGCGATGTGCAATATGTATTTATGGATACGCCAGGAATCCATAAGCCCCAACAACAACTTGGGCGTATTTTAAATAAGAATGCGTATACGGCTATGGAAGATTGCGATATGGTCGCATGGATCATTGATGCTAGTCAAAAATTTGGTCCAGGGGATGAATTTATTTTAAATCGTATTCAAGATTTGCATAAGCCCGTATTGTTGTTGGTAAATAAAGTCGATAAAATTTCTAAAGAGACTTTATTAAATACATTGTTAAGTTGGCAAAAGCGGTTTGATTTTAATGAAATCGTTCCGATTAGTGCTCTTGAAAAAAATAACTTAGAAGAGTTGTTGTTGACGATTAAAGGATATTTACCAGAAGGAGGTCCTTTATACCCTGAAGAAATGATTTCAGATCACGATTTAAATTTCCAACTTTGTGAAATCGTTCGTGAAAAAGTATTGTTTAAAACAGAAGAAGAAATTCCGCATAGTGTTGCGGTTGTTTTGGAAAATAAAGAAGAAGAGGATGGTACATTATACTTGAGTTTTGTGATTGTAGTGGATCGTCCAAGTCAAAAAGGAATTTTAATTGGTAAACAGGGAAGTATGATCAAAGATATTCGAATTGCAGCCCAAAGAGAAATTCGTAAAAAATTATCGAGACCGGTTCGTTTAGAGTTATATGTTCGCGTAGAAAAAAACTGGCGAAATCACCAACAAAAACTAAAAGAATTTGGTTTGGATGAATTGGATGAAGGAATCGAATGATCGAAGTTGAAGGAATTGTTTTATCTTGCCTCGAATATAGAGAAAAAGATGCACTTGTTTATTTTGCATCTACGCATGGCTTGCAGACTATTTATGCAAGAGGCATTCAATCGAGTACGTCGAAAAATAAACGGTTGTGTAATCCGTTTTCAAAGGTGAAACTTACATTGGATCATAAAGAAGGCCGGCAGATGGATGTTTTAATTCGTGGAGAATTGCTAGCATACTATTATGAAATTCAAGAAGACTTAGTGGCACAAAGTGTTTGTTTTGTCCTTCGAGATTGTTTGTCGCGTGTACAGATGGATGCAACATTGTATCAGTATTTGCTTTCGTGTTGGATGGCGTTTCAATCTAAAAGCGATGAAGCATATGTGTATGCTTGTTTATGCTTGGCTTATGCATTGAAGATTGAAGGGATTGCCCCTTTTGTGCAAGGATGTATTCGATGTCATTCTAAAAAACAATTGGAGACAGTTTCTTTAAAGGATGGTGGCTTTCTTTGTAAGGCGTGCAATCATCAATATCTAGCATGGCCTTTACAAGAGTTGAAAAAGTTTAGGGGCTTATTCATCGTTCAACCGGAAGTTGTTGAAGCTTTTTGTAGTATATATACGTATTCGCTTTTAGATTTTCTATTTTTAGCGAAATGGTATGAGCATTATGAGCATTTAGAATTAGCAAGTATTCAATTTTTACGGTCTATTTCAAAATTAAATGCATAAAGAGTTTGAATTTTTCAAACTCTTTTTATAAAAGGAGTGAAGTGTTTGAATACAGAATTTTTACCAATCAATCGACAAGAAATGATAGAACGAGGTTGGCAACAGCCGGATTTTGTATATATTAGTGGGGATGCCTATATTGATCATCCTTCGTTTGGGGCTGCCATTATAACGCGTGTTTTAGAATCGCGTGGATTTAAAGTTTGTATGTTAGCGCAACCTGATTGGCACGATGTCGAAGTTTTTCGTCAATTTGGCAAGCCTCGTTTAGGATTTTTGATTTCTTCTGGAAATATTGATTCGATGGTCAATCATTATACTGTCGCAAAAAAGCGTCGGAAAGAAGAATTGTATACGCCAGGTGGTGAAATTGGAAAACGTCCCGATCGGGCCGTAATCGTGTATTCCCAGATGGCTCGGCAAGCTTTTTCGGAAGTGCCTATTTTAATTGGAGGAATTGAAGCGAGTTTACGTCGTTTATCTCATTATGATTATTGGGATGATAAAGTGCGTAAATCGATTATTATCGATGCCAATGCAGACTTATTGATGTATGGTATGGGTGAAAATAGTATTATTGAAGTAGCGGAAGCTTTAGATAGTGGCTTAGATATTCATGATATAACGTATTTGGATGGTACGGTATTTAAAACAAAAGATCTATCGCTTGCATATGATCCTTTGATTTTACCAAGTTATGAAGAATCGAGTGTCAATAAAGAAGCGTATTGTAAAGCGTTTATGATGCAGTACAACAATACAGACCATTATTCTGGAAGAACGTTAGTCGAACCGTATCAAGGATGGTATGTAGTTCAAAATCGTCCTAATCGTCCTTTGACTCGGCAAGAATATGATGATTCGTATGATTTACCATATACACGAAAAGTACATCCGTATTTTGAATCCCAAGGGCATGTGCCTGCGATTGATGAAGTAAAATTTTCTATCATTTCGAATCGTGGGTGTTATGGGGCTTGTAGCTTTTGTGCATTGACTTTCCATCAAGGTCGGATCATTCAATCACGGAGTCATGAGTCGATTTTAAAAGAGGCGAAACAAATTACAGAAGAACCAGATTTTAAAGGATATATTCATGATGTTGGAGGGCCTACCGCAAACTTTAGGGACCAGGCTTGTGAAAAACAAAAGACATATGGTGTTTGTATCGGACGTCAATGTTTGTGGCCTCGTCCTTGTAAAAATTTAATTGTGAATCATGATGATTATTTAGACTTGCTTCGAAAGTTAAGGGCTTTACCTAAAGTTAAGAAGGTCTTTATTCGTAGTGGAATTCGTTATGATTATTTATATTATGATAAAGATGAAACGTTTTTTAGAGAGTTGATCAAATATCATATTAGTGGGCAGTTAAAAGTTGCGCCAGAACATGTGAGCGATGCTGTGTTGGATAAGATGGGAAAACCACATCGAGGATTGTATGATCGGTTTGTGGAGAAATATTATCGGTTAAATAAAGAAGAGAATATGAATCAATTTTTAGTGCCTTATTTGATGTCTTCCCACCCAGGTAGTACGATTGATGCAGCCATTGAATTGGCAGAATATTTGCGAGATATTCATCATCAGCCTCAGCAAGTTCAAGATTTTTATCCGACGCCAGGAACATTGTCTACATGTATGTACTTTACCGGAATTGATCCTCGTTCTATGCAGCCTGTGTATGTGCCAAAGTCTCCACATGAAAAAGCGATGCAAAGGGCTTTAATGCAGTATAAAAATCCTAGAAATTATGATTTGGTTGAAGAGGCTTTGATTTTAGGGCATCGTGAAGATTTAATTGGGACGGATGCATCATGTTTAATTCGTCCTCGTAAAAAAGGAAAGAGAGTAAATCAATATGAAAGAAAACAAAAATAGAATTATTGTAGCTTTAATTGCGCTTGTGGTTGTGATGGGGACAATTTTCTTTGTGAATTCAAATAAAGGAAACGATTTCGATAAGACAATTCATTTGGAAATTGTGGATGATCAAGGGAATGTTGTTTTAAATGAGCCGATGGGTACAAATGCAGGAACATTGGCGGAAGCTTTAAAAGAATGGGATGAAAAAGAGTATATTGAATTGGAATATGAAGATAGCGAATATGGTATGTTTATTACAGGTTTAGGTAAGACAGAAGCAATTGAACAAAATGAAAGCAAAGGTCTTTATTGGATGTATACGTCTGAGAATAATAAAGCTTGTGTAGCGGATGGATTTTGTACGGGTGCAGACAGTTTAGAAATTGCGGATGAAGATTCGTTTGTCTTTACGCTTTCTATGATGCAGTAATGAAAAGTGTTAAACAGCTTTGTTTGATTTCGGTTTGTTCTACGATTCTTGTTGTGAGTAAAGAAATGCTGGCTTTTTTGCCGAATATTGAATTGGTAACGTTTTTATTGTTGATGTATGCGATTCATTTTGATTGGCGGATTTCTGTTTCCATCGCGACTATTTTTTGCTTTTTACAAATTGTTTTATATGGTTTTGGAATTTGGACGCCCATGTATTTTATCGTATGGAATGGTTGGGTTGTTCTTTGTTTTCTTTTGAGAAAGTTTTTGAAATCCAACCAACGCTGTGCATTTTTTAGTGCTGGTTTTGGTTTGATTTTTGGCTTTTTATTTGCGATTCCTTACTTTTTTGTTTCGATTCATACAGGGTGGGCTTATTTTTTTAATGGGTTGGCTTTTGATATTATTCATTGTTTAGGAAATTATATTTTAATGTCGATTTTGTATGATCCTGTTCATGCTTTTTTCAATAAGTTGTGTTATTCTTATGTTAGCAATATCTAACTAAGGAGTGATTGTTATGTGGAAATATGTAGTGGGCGTAGATGGTATGATGTGTTCAATGTGCGAAGCGCATGTGAATGATGCTATTCGTAAACAATTTGATGTAAAAAAGGTGACGGCATCGCATAAAAAGAACCAGGTCGAAATTCTTATGGAAGAAGAATTGGATGAGTCTAAATTGAAGGAAGTTCTTTCAAATTTGGGCTATGACTTAAAAGAGGTTCATAAAGAAAGTGTCAAGAAAAAAGGGTTGTTTGGGTTATTTTAGATGAAGTCTATTCAAACAAAAAGAGAAAAAGAAAAACAAGTGGTCAGTGAGATGATTGCATTGTATTGTCATGCCCATCATAAGACAAAAAAACATGAATTGTGTCCGGATTGTGCTCAATTAGAAAAGTATGCTAGATCTCGCAGTGATCATTGCCCATTTATGGAAACAAAAACTTTTTGTGTCAATTGCAGAGTGCATTGTTATCGGCCAGAAATGAGAGAAGAAATACGTACGGTGATGCGTTTTTCAGGTCCTCGAATGATTTTTCATCATCCTTGGATGGCCATGCATCATGTGATTAGCGTACGACAAGAAAAGAAGAAATTAGAAAAACAAGAATTGTGATTGTGTGGCTTATATTAGCCACATTTTTTTGAGGTGTACGGAGGAAACATGGTATTTTCAAGTTTATTATTTGTGTTTGTCTTTTTGACGCTGAATTTGTTTGTGTATTTTTTTATACGTCCAACATATAGAAATTATGTTTTACTTGTTTTTTCATTGATTTTTTATGCATGGGGTGGCCCTCGATATTTGATTTTGTTGTTAGTAGAAACTGGGATCAGTTGGGTGTGTGCACTGGGTATTGAAAAGTATACATCGCATAAAAAAGCCTTTGTGTGGATTGAATGTATTGCGCTACTCGGATTGTTGGCATATTTTAAATATTTTGGTTTTATGGGTTCTTGGTTTGGACTTTCTTTTCAAATTGCTTTACCTATTGGTATTTCCTTTTATACATTTCAATTGCTTTCATATGTGCTGGATGTATATCGAAAAAGAGTTGTGGCTCAACCTGTGTATTGGAAATTGTTGTTGTATTCTAGTTTGTTTCATCAATGCATTGCAGGACCCATTGTTCGTTATGAAACGATTGCACAAGAAATCGATCATCGAAAGATTTCCTTTCAAGATGTGTATGAAGGGATTCACAGATTTTGTATTGGACTTGCTAAAAAGGCTATTTTGGCCAATGGGTGTGCTGGCATAGCGGATACTTTGCTTCCACTGGATGCAGCTTCTTTGCAGTCTCAATCGGTTGCTGGATTGTGGTTAGGCATGGTTTGTTTTATGTTGCAGATTTACTTAGACTTTTCTGCGTATTCGGATATGGCCATTGGAATGGGAAGAATGGTTGGTTTTCATTATTTAGAAAATTTCAATTATCCATATATGGCTAAAAGTGTACAAGATTTTTGGAGACGGTGGCATATGTCATTGGGTTCGTTTTTTAAAGATTATGTATATATTCCATTAGGCGGAAGTCACTGTTCGACATATCGTTGGATTTTGAATCTTTTTATTGTTTGGTTTTGTACGGGTCTTTGGCATGGAGCAAGTTGGAATTATATATTGTGGGGATTGTATTATTTTATTTTCTTATTGCTTGAAAAATTTGTATTCCAAGAAAAAGGAAATCGAGTTTTTATGCATCTATATACACTTCTTGTTGTTTTGTTTGGATGGGTCTTATTCCGTTTTGAAGATGGATCACAACTTCGCATTGTTTTATCTGGAATGATTGGATTTGCCAATGGAGGATTTATGTCTTTACAAGTACAGACTCAATTTCTTCAAAATGTTTTCTTTTTAATCGTGAGTGGAATCGCTTGTACCAATCTTTCTAAAAGATGGCACAAGAACTTATATACACTTTCTCAACAAAGTACAATTGGATTTTGGATATATAACATTTTAGAAACAATAACGATTCCTATGTTGTTGATTTTGTCTGTTTTAGCATTGATTGGAAATAGTTATAATCCATTTTTGTATTTTCAATTTTAGAAAAAAAACTCCTAATGGAGTTTTTTTTAGAAAGCATTGCAAACCTTGATAATAAAACGCATGTATGCATATAAATCTTTATAATTCGATTTTTTTACTTCTACAGTACAATCACTAATTTTTTGTACACCATCCATACGACTTACAAAATCAGCATTGCGAATGTGATGGAAAGTAATATGCAATGTATGTTCTTGAATAGGGTAGCTTGGCTTAGCCTTGGATGCTATTTTCATTTGCTCGATTACATTTGTATAGCGCTTTTTTAATTCATTTTTGCTACAACAAATAGCGCATTGACTATTGATTACTTTTTTTGTTTCTACAAAAGCAAACGGATATGCAAGTTCATGTAGTACTTGTTGTTTTAAAAGGTTATCTCCACAAACTAGAACAACGGGCACTCCCATTTCCCAAGCTAAAGGAGCATTTAATCCACTTTCGGATAGTTCTTTACCATCCAATTCGATTTTATTGATCATGCTTCCCCAAATTGTATGAGACATGATTCCAGGAGTGTTCGAACGACAATGATATCCTACAAAGCAAACACCATCAAAGCTTTCGTCCAGTCCTTCCATCATCCCAAAAGCTTTGTATGCACCATTGCTGATGACAATACTTGCTCTAGAGTCCAATCGACTCGCTAAAATATTATCCATATTTCCATGACTATCATTGACGAGGATTTCTTCAACTCCGTTTTTGAAAAGTAAATCAATCAATAAGTTAACTTCCTCTATCATATTGGTTTGATATTCTGGATAATCGATGCCTGTTTTCATAGTGTTAGTGGGGTTGGCATTTCCCCAAATGCCTTCTATATCGGCGGAAATATATATTTTTTTCATAGTGTATTCTTTCTTTCTCTAGATTTAGTTTACCATAACAACGGTCTTACATTCTATGTAGATGTTGATATAATTTTGGCTATGATAAAAGCTGTAATATTTGATATGTATGAAACGTTGATTACCCATTATAAAATACCCTTGTATTTTAGCAAGGCGATGAGTCAAGATATGGGGTTTCTTATGATGCTTTATATCCGTTATGGAAGCTAACCGAATCTATGCGTTCTGTTGGAAAGATGACTTTTGAACAATGCATCGAATACATTATGAAAGAAAATTATTGTTTTTCTTTAGATGTTTTAGACTTGATTGTAAAGAAAAGACAAGCTACGAAAGTGGCTGTCTTTGATACACTGCATTATGAAATTTTACCAATGCTTGAACAATTGAAAGCACAAGGTATTCAAATAGGACTCATTAGTAATTGTTTTAGTGAAGAAGTGATTGCAATTCGTAATAGTGTATTAGCTTCATATTTTGATAGTATGTGTTTATCGTATGAGCGAGGGTATCAAAAACCAGATTTAGAAATTTTTCAAATGTGTATGGATGAATTGCATGTTCATGCAGATGAATGTATCTACATAGGGGATGGAGAAAGTTATGAATTGGAAACGGCCCAAAAACTAGAAATGCATCCTCTACAAGCTGCATGGTATTTTCAAGAAGGTCTGACGTTTCAATCGAAAGTAAATCCTGCATTCACTACTTTATATACGCCTATGGATCTTTTTCAATTTGTAAAAAAAATAGGAAGCAAAAATTTGCTTCCTTTTTAAATGATTTTGTAGTCCGGATTCAATACTTGAATTTGACTGTCTCCGATAATGAAGTAGTGAGGGTAGTGGTATAATAAATTCTTGTTTACGAATGAAATACTACCTAACAATACGTCGACATCTTCAATGGATGTACGAGTCATTAAATCGGCAATGAAATTAAAGTCGGTTTTCTTTTCTTTGTATTCCTGATCAGAGAATGTATAGATGTCACTTTCAGGAATAAAATGAGTGGCGCGACTTAATGGTTTTACAACGTTTCTAGCATAGGCTGGAGCGCTGATTTCATAGCCATTCATGCTTAATGTTGTTCCAAATTCTACGATTGCTTTAATGATGTGGGCTTCTTCGACGATTCGTCCAATTTTATCGTCTTTTATGTTGATGACAAACTTTCTTCCTTCTGCAAACTGAAGAATGTGGTATTCATTCTGGAAGAATAAATACATATGATCATTTAATGTGTTTGCCACACGATGGTCGATTGGTTCGTATCCGACCCATCCTCCAAATTGGTTAACATCTGCGATCCGAATTCCGTACATAACTTGTTTCATAATCGAAACCTCCCATCTATGTATATCTTACACTTTCATGATATCACAAAAACTTAATCTAGGACGGATTAATATACTTTTTCAACTTCTCCCATGTAAACGATATGATAATCTTTTTCAGGATACTTATCATGAATGTCTTCTTGTAAAAAACGAGTGGGATCAATTCAATCTTCGTAAATTTTTTTACAAATACATACGAGTTTGGCTTCTGAAAAAAAGACTGTACTGTCTTTGAAAACAGGACTTAAATGTGCTTCTTTTTCCTTATTGACATCTCTTCCAGAATGTCTTCCACAAAATGTTAAAGCATCTTTGTATTCTTCAAGGTAAAAAGATAGACTAAAATGGTCGAACTTTTGTATAAACTCATTTGTGTGGCGTTGTGGACGAACGTATACGGTGATAACATTTTGTTCCATATGACTCCCATATGGCCCCAACTTGCTGTCATTGTATTGTCTTCATTTTCGTTTCCAGCTGTAATAAAAGCCTATTCTTTACCAATTAAAGTGAAGGGATTGATTTGTAATGATTCGATTGATATTTCTTTCAACATGTTTGTTTCCTTTTTGATTATTATAGCATTCCATGATAAACTGTTGATACTTAAAAAAAGGAGTTATTTATGAAACTGTTAGAAGAATATATCACAAAATATGGCAATGTTCCTAACGATAATGTGTTAAAAGTGGATTCTTTTTTAAACCATCAAATTGATGCGGAATTAATGATGGAAATGGCGAAAGATTTACAAGAGCATTATAAGGATACGCCAATTAATAAAATTGTAACAATAGAAACGAGTGGAATTGCTCCAAGTGTATTTTTAGGATACTTATTAAAAGTGCCTGTTGTTTTTATGAAGAAAAACTCTAGTAAAATTATGACAGATGATAATTATCATACGATTGTGCATTCGTTTACAAAAAATATAGATTACGATTTAATTTGTAGTACAAAATATCTTTCTGAATCGGATCACATTTTATTTATTGATGATTTTATGGCCAATGGAGAAGCTTGTTTAGGAGCTCTTCGTATTATCGAGCAAGCTCATGCAACCTTAGAAGGTGTGGGAATTATTATTGAAAAATCATTCCAAGACGGTCGTAAAAAGGTGGAAGATTTAGGATATGAAATTTATTCTTTAGCTAGAGTGCAATCTTTAAAAAAAGGACATGTTCAATTTGTAGAAGAATAGGACAGAGCTATGATTTGGCTCTGTTTTTTTTTGTGCCTTTGTGCTATAATGTTACAGTCTATTCTTATATACATTTAAGAATATATATATTAGGAAAGAGGAGATTATAGTGAGCGAAAAAAACTTTAACGATATCGTTGCACATATGAAAAATTCAGGTTTTGTATATCAAGGATCTGAAATTTATGGTGGTCTTGCCAACACTTGGGACTTTGGACCATTGGGAATTGAATTAAAAAATAATATTAAAAATGCGTGGTGGAAACGTTTTATTCAAGAAAGTCCACATAATGTAGGTATCCAAAGTGCAATCTTGATGAACCCAAAAGTTTGGGAAGCGAGTGGACACGTTGGAGGATTCTCTGATCCATTGATGGACTGTAAAGAATGTAAGTCTAGATTCCGTGCTGACCAATTGATTGAACAATTTAGTAACCAAGAAGTAAACTGTGGTGGAATGTCGAATGAAGATATGGAAAATTATATTCGTGATCATGAAATCGCGTGTCCTAAATGTGGTGCGAAAAATTTTACGAACATTCGTCAATTTAACTTGATGTTCAAAACGTTCCAAGGTGTTTTAGAAGATGCAAAGAGCTCTATTTATTTACGTCCTGAAACAGCACAAGGGATTTTTGTTAACTTTAAAAATGTACAACGTTCAATGCGTAAAAAATTACCTTTTGGGATTGGACAAATTGGTAAGAGTTTCCGTAACGAAATTACGCCAGGTAACTTCATTTTCCGTACTCGTGAATTTGAACAAATGGAATTGGAATTTTTCTGTAAACCGGGGACGGATTTAGAATGGTTCCACTACTATTGTGATGCTTGTATGAAATTCTTATCGGATTTGGGTATTTCTTCAGAAAACTTACGTTTGCGTGAACATGACCAAGAAGAATTGTCACACTATTCAAATGGTACGAGTGATATTGAATACATGTTTGGAGACCCAATTGGTTGGGGTGAATTGTGGGGTATTGCAGACCGTACTGATTTTGACTTAACTGCTCATCAAAATGTTTCAAAACAAAGTATGGAATACTTTGATCAAGAAGCAAATGAAAAATACATTCCTTATGTGGTTGAACCAAGTGTTGGGGTGGAACGTTTAATTTTGGCTGTTATGTCAGAAGCGTATGAAGAACAACAATTGGAAAATGATTCTCGTACAGTATTGCATTTGCATCCATTCTTAGCTCCTTATAAAGTGGCAGTATTGCCTTTGACTAAAAAATTAAACGATCAAGCGACAAAAGTGTTTGCAAATTTAGCAAGTCATTTCTCTTGTACATATGATGATGCTCAAAATATTGGAAAACGTTACCGTCGTCAAGATTCAATTGGGACTCCATTCTGTGTAACGGTTGACTTTGAAACAGAAAAAGATGGTTGTGTAACCGTTCGTAATCGGGATACGATGGAACAAGAACGTGTTGCATTAACGGATTTACAAGCTTACATTACTGAACGTATTCAATTTTAGTCATGGCCTGGATTTCACAAGAAGATATGTTGGCAATCCGTCAAAGGGCGGATATTGTTGACATCTTGTCCAACTATATAACTCTTACGAAGAAGGGTAAAAATTATGTGTCGGTTTGTCCGTTTCATGATGACCATGATCCGAGTTTATCTATTTCTACAGATAAGCAAATTTTTAAATGTTTTGTGTGTGGAACGGGTGGAGATGTTTTTACTTTTGTTCAAAAGATTGAAAATATTAGTTTTACGCAGGCGGTTGTAAAAGTTGCTCAATTGATTAATTATCCTTTGGACGTTTCTTTTACAACGTTTGAGAAGAAAGATGATGTCAATCAGCCGAAGTTTGATATTTTTCAAGAGTATATTCAATTTATGAATTATGAATTGTATAGCGAACAAGGTGGTCTTGCGTTGGATTATTTACATTCTCGTAAATTTTCAGATGAAATGATTCGCACGTTTGAGTTGGGATATGCGCCAGAGGCATCGGGTAGTATGCGTTATTTTGAAGCGAAGCATATAGATATTCAAACGTTGGATTCTTTAGGCTTGTTGTCAAGTCATCAGAGTGCCTTTTTTAGCAATCGGGTAATGATTCCAATTCATGATGCTTTGGGAAATCCTGTTGGGTTTACAGCTCGGCGGTTAAATGAACAATCGGATGAGCCGAAGTATATCAATACAACGCAAACGGATTTGTATGAGAAGGGAAAGTTGATTTTTAACTATCATCGGGCGAAGGAGTATGCTCGAAAAGCACATCGTGTGATCTTAGTTGAAGGGGCTATGGATGTTTTTGGTTTTGAAAAGGCAGGTATTCATGAGGCGATTGCTTGTTTGGGTACGGCTTGTACACAAGATCAAATTCAACTGATTCAAAAGTTGCAAGTGCCTGTGATTATTTATTATGATAATGATCGAGCAGGAAAAGATGCGACATACAAATTTGGGAAGATGGCGATGCATGCGCACATTCCTTTTACGATTGTAAAGAATGATTTGGCTAAGGATCCGGATGATATTTTTATCGAATATGGCAAAGATGAATTGTTAGCTTCGGTAGATAAGACGATTTCATTTGTTGAATTTTTGTTTGATTATTTGGCTGTTAAATACAATTTAGAAAATTATGAAGATAAGAAAAATTATGCGGAAGAACTTTCACAAGTGATTGAATTAACTTGTCAAAGTTTTGAAAAAGTTTCTTATTTTGCATTGCTTAAACAAAAAACGGGGTTTGACTTTTCTCAAGTTCAACCGGTTAAAAAAGAAAATAAAAGAAAATATAGTGCACCGGTATATTTGCCAATTCCTGAAGAGGGTAGAAAACAGGCAGAATATATTGCGCTATGGTATATGCTTCATTCGCTGCGTTCGAGTCAGAGGTTTAAAGAAGAGATTGGTTTCTTTAAGGATGAAGTATGCAATCAATTGTCATTGTACATTTATGATCAATATCGTAAATATGATCAATTGAAGTCGGATGAACTTTTTACTTCTATCGTGGAAGAAGAGGTTCGGAATTTATTAGCGACTCTTTTAATGAATCCTTTTCATTATGATCCTTTGAATGAAGAATTTTTTGAAGATAGTCTGATGAAAATTAAAGAGTGTACGCTACAAGATCAGATTGATTTGTTAAATCAGAAGATCGAGCAGCTTTCAGATCCTTTACAAAAGGTAAAGACGGCTACGCTTAAACAGGAGTTAATTCTTCAAAGAAATAGGATTCGAAATCGAAAGGACGGGTAAGTGGATGAGTGCAAAAGAAAATGCTTTGAAAAACAAAAAGTTTTTGTCGGTAGATGATGCAAAACTTTTTCTAGAAGGAATGCGGGATGCCAATATTGAGATCAACCAGCAGGAATTTATGGAATCAATTTCCAATTTGAATCTAGATGATGAAGATATGGATGATTTGTTCAACTGGTGTGAACAAAACGATGTCAACTTTGTTGTAGATAGTGATGAATATGATTTTGAAGATGACAATGACAATTTAGATGATGACGATGAAGACAATACGATTGAAGATGAAATTTCTCAATTGGAACAAACTTTTGCAAACTCATCGCATACAAAAATCAATGACCCGGTAAAAATGTATTTGAAAGAAATCGGTCAAATTCCTTTGTTGAATCCAAAAGAAGAGCCGATTATTGCTAAACGCATCCAAGAAGGTGTGGAAGCAAAGGAAAAAATGCAGACGACAGAAGATTTAGAAGAGAAGAAAAGACTTGCTAGTATCATTGCTGATGGGGATGAAGCGAAACAGTTGCTAATTTCTTCGAACTTACGCTTGGTTGTTTCGATTGCGAAAAAATATGTAGGTCGTGGAATGTTATTTTTGGACTTGATCCAAGAAGGAAATTGTGGATTGATTAAAGCGGTTGAAAAGTTCGATTATACAAAAGGATTTAAATTCTCTACGTATGCGACATGGTGGATTCGTCAATCTATCACTCGTGCAATTGCTGACCAAGCACGTACGATTCGTATTCCTGTGCATATGGTTGAAACAATCAATAAATTAACTCGTATTCAAAGACAATTGGTACAAGATTTAGGTCGTGATCCTCTTCCTGAAGAAATTGCTGAGAAGATGGAAGGAATTAGTGCTGAAAAAGTGCGTGAAATTCAAAAAATCGCTTTGGATCCGGTTTCTTTAGAAACGCCAATTGGTGAAGAAGACGATTCTCACTTGGGTGATTTTATTGAAGATAAAGAAACGTTGTCTCCAGATGATTATACAAACAACCAATTATTAAAGGATGAGATTAATGCGGTCTTGAGTGGTCTTACAGAACGTGAAGAAAAAGTATTGCGTTTACGTTTTGGTCTATTAGATGGGCGTACTCGTACTTTAGAAGAAGTTGGAAAAGAATTTAATGTAACGCGTGAGCGTATTCGTCAAATTGAGGCGAAAGCGTTGCGTAAGTTAAAACATCCAAATCGTTCGAAACGATTAAAAGATTTTGTTAAATCATGATTGAATGTTCAAAAAGACTGCATGCGATTATTGACTGGATTGATGCAGATGTGATTGCGGATGTAGGTTGTGATCATGCGTATGTGGCTGTGGATTCGATTTTAGAACATAAGGCATTGAAAGCGTATGCGTGTGATATTGCTAGAGGACCTTTACAACGGGCACAACATACGATTGATTCATATCATGTAGAAGAGCAAGTGTCTTGTATCTTGATGGATGGGATTGAAAATCTTCCGGATGATGTACAACAAATTGTGATTGCCGGTATGGGAAGTAGTACGATTATTTCTATTTTAGAAGAAGGAGTTAAAGAGGATGTGTCTTTGCTTCTTTCTCCTCATAAAGATGCGCATTTGTTGCGTCAATATTTAACAACGCATGGTTTTGAGATTGTTAAAGAGAAAATCATTCAAGAAGAGGCTCATTTTTATCCGATTTTAAAAGTGAAAAAAGGGATTCAAATGTTGTCACAAGAGGATGTGTATTATGGTTTTCATGTGGAGGATTCCAAAGAATATCGTGCTTTTCTTCAATATGAATGGTTAAAATGGTCAAATATTTTAAAAAAGATTCCAGAACATAAACAAGAAGAAGTATTAAAACGGATACAAATATTAAAAGCTCGCTGATTTGGGCGAGCTTTTAATATTTTATAGGATTTTTTTTATGTCGATTTCTGGTTTATGATTCAATTCAGTTAAATAGGAAATGATTTGTTTGGTTAAATAGGTTGGTGTACTTGCTCCGGAAGTGATCGCAATCGTTTTACAAGATTGAAATGTATTTATGTCAATGTCATTGACGGTTTCGACACGATATACATTTTGAATACCAGCTTTATAGCCGATGTAGGCCAATTGTTTTGTGTTGTTGCTGCTAGGATCTCCAACTACGATTAAGGCATCGACATTTTGATCTTTTAAATCTAGAATGGCTTGTTGGCGGACTCTTGTTGCATTGCATATTTCATCGTGAATTAAAGCGTTTGGATATTTTTTTTGAATGGAATCAAATAAGAATTGAATGTCATAGATGGACATGGTTGTTTGATTTGTAACAAAAATAGGTTTTTGAATTTTTTCGGGAATGTCTTCTTCTTTTTCAATTAAATAAATGTTGTTGCTTGTTGAATAAATGGATTCTGCTTCTGGATGATGATTTTTTCCAATATAAAAAATACTATATCCTTCTTTTAGTTTTTGTTGGACGATTTTTTGAGTGGAAAGAACGAATGGACAACTGGCATCATAAATTTTTAATCCTTTTTCTTTTGCTTTTTCATAGACCATATGAGATACCCCATGGGCTGTGAATATGATTATTCCATCGTCAATTTCATCCAATAGTTCAAGTCGAGTTTTTTCTTTGTTTTCGACAGTGTGAATCTGATAGGTTTCTAAGGCTTTTTTTACATATTGGTTATGTACTAAATTTCCTAAGATTGTAATTTTTTCGTCTGGATTTTCTATCCGACATTGTTTGGCAACTTGAATTGCTTTTAAAACTCCTCCACAATAGCCTTGTGGGCGGACCTCAATTATGTTAAATTTATTCATGACACTATTATGTCAAAAAAATGAAGAAAAGTAAATTGATTACGTAAGAGGAGGATATTATGTCAAGAATACAAGAAATAATGGAAATTGAACATTTTAAAAAATTAACACCCATCCAAGACGCGATCGTGAATCGTAAAAATAAAACCCGAGATTTAATTGGAATATCTAGCACAGGTTCTGGTAAATCACATGCATTTTTTATGCCGATTTTTGAACAAATCGATGAAAATAAAGATGAAGTGCAAGCGGTTATTTCTGCACCGACTCGTGAATTGGCATTCCAATTGTATGAGCGTGCTAAAAAATTAGCAGATCATTTTAATATTCGTATTCGTCTTGTGACGGGTGGTATGGAGAAAAAACAAGGGGGTCAAACACCTCATATTGTGATTGGTACACCGGGTCGTATGAAGGATATGTTTTTGAGTGAAAATGCATTGCGTTTAGATACGGCTAAAATGGTTGTGATTGATGAAGCAGATATGACAATGGAATTTGGTTTTTTAGAAGATGTTGACCAAATTTTATCGAGAATGGATGAAAAAGTTCAAATTATGGTTTTTTCTGCAACCATTCCTGAAAACTTACAACCGTTTTTGAAGAAATATTTATTCAATCCTGAAATTGTTCGTATTGATACGAATGAAGAATTTCAAAGTGATATTACGAATTATTTAGTTCCATGTAAACATAAATCGTATGAACAAAAATTATTGGATATTCTGCCTTCTATCAATCCATATGTTTGTTTGATTTTTTGTAATACGACAGAACAAGCGAGCAGTACGGCTAAATGTATGCGTGAAAATGGGTATGACTTAGTTGAGTTGCATTCGGGGTTGGAATCTCGCCAACGTATGCAAGCAATCAAGATGATTCAAAGTCAAAAGAAATCGTATATTGTTGCGAGTGATATCGCATCTCGTGGAATTGACTTAGAGGGGATTACGCATGTTATTAGTTGTGGTTTCCCTAAAGATTTAAAATTCTTTATTCACCGGGCTGGTAGAACGGGGCGTGCGAATCGAGATGGTCTTTGTATTGCTTTATATAAACCGGAAGATATGCGTTCTGTAGAGGCTTTAAAGCGCAATGGTGTTGTTTTTGAACATAAGGATGTAAAACAAAATCAGTGGGTGGATTTAAAGCCGATTGATGGAAAGCGTCCTCGTAAGCAAGATCCTCTTCAACAAGAGATTAGTAAAATTGTTAAGAAGAAAACAAAAAAGGTAAAGCCGAATTATAAAAAGAAACAAAAAGAAGAAATTGAAAAATTACGTCGTAGAAAAAAACGGGCTATGATTAAGGAAGATATTCGTCGTCAAAAGAAAGAACGGGCGAAAGAATATCAAAGAAGCAAAAGAGAGCAACAACAATGATTTATTTAGGTAGTCACGTATCGATGAAGGCGCCTAAATACTTTTTGGGTGCTATTCAAGAAGCTTTGTCGTATGGAGCGAATGCTTGTATGATTTATACGGGGGCTCCTCAAAATAGTAAGCGAGTTTCTGTAGATAAGTTCCATATTGAAGAGGCTAAAAAGCTTTTAGCAGAATGTGGATGGAGTATGAAGCAGGTGATTATTCATGCGCCTTATATTATTAATTTGGCTAATTCAACAAATCCTGAAACGGCAGAGTTTGGGGTTGAGTTTTTGAAGGAAGAGTTAAAGCGTGTAGAGGCTTTGGGTTGTTCTATATTGGTTTTACATCCGGGTTCGCATGTGGGTGCAGGTGTAGAGATTGGAATTGAATGGATTGTTCGTGGTTTGAATGATGTGTTGGATGCGGATTCTACATCGGTTACGATTGCGTTAGAAACTATGGCTGGAAAAGGTAGCGAATGTGGTTTTACTTTGGAGCAGTTGGCTAAAATTCGCGAAAATATTCATCATAAAGAGCGTGTGAAAATTTGCTTGGATACGTGCCATTTAAGTGATGCTGGCTATGATATTCATGATGTGGATTCATTTTTACAAAAGTATGATGAAGTTTTGGGATTGGATACAATCGCATGCATGCATATTAATGATTCTAAAAATGTTTGTGGAGCTCGAAAAGACCGTCATGAAAATATTGGAAATGGCGAAATTGGATTTGAAACATTGTATAAGTTTGTTCATCATCCTCAATTGAAGGATGTGGTAAAGATTTTAGAAACTCCATATATTGATGGGCAAGCGCCATATAAAGATGAGATAAAAAAATTAAGAGGTTTGTAAATTTCAGACTTCTTTTTATGTTATAATTGTGGGCATTAAGGGGAGAGAACAATGCATAAAATGAACAAAAAATATGTGGGTGGAGTTGCGCTGGTTCTTGTTGTTTGTATAGGAGTTACTTTTGTTTTTTTGAGAAAGCCAACGGTTGCGACAGGCATCCGGTATATTGAAAAAATGGAAGCTATGCCAACAGCGAAAATTAGCCAATCTTTACATGAAAAGCGTGTAGAAGAAATGTTAGAGGCGATTGAACACGGTCAATTGGATATTTTTTCTATGTTTGATGATTATAAGTTTTTAGGGGATTCTAGAGTGATGGGATTTTCTGTTTATGGGTATTTATCGGATTCAGATGTTTTAGCCAATTCAGGAAATACGATATTAAATATTACAGACTGGTTGGATGTTCTTGAACAAACACAACCGTCTTCAATTTATTTCTCCTATGGAGTCAATGACATGGGGTTGAATTTAGGACAGAGTGATGGAGGATACGGAAAGGCGTATGAAGCACAAATTCAAGAAGTGAAAAAAGTATGTCCGAACGCAAATATTTTTGTGCTGGCTATTATTCCACCTTCTGCACAAGCTTTACAGAAAAATCCGAAATGGAGCGTATATGAAAGTTATAATGAACAAATGTTTGATATGTGCAAAGAGAACGGATGGACATATATCAATTGTGCTTCTTTAGTACATGATCAAGAAAATAATATATATCAACAAGATGGTATTCACTTTTTAAATGATTTCTATAAAACGTGGGCCAATTTGATTATTGAAAAATCATTGGAGGTGCTTGCATGATTCGTTATATAAAAGTTGCTGTGTTGATTTTGATTGTTTTCTTTTTAGGTTCTGAAATTCAAATTCCTAAAATAAGTAGTGCTTCTTTTGATACTGTTTTAAAAGAATCGTTAGAAAATGTGGATGTATCACAAATGCAAGAAATGTCCAATCAAAATATTCGACGTTTTTTGAATATGAATCCGGATGAATATGAAGCTGTTCGATATTATCGACATACTGATCCAATGCAGGCAGATGAAGTTGTGATTGTTCAATTTAAAAATGTGAATCAGGGAGAAGAATTTCAAGAAAAAATAAAAAGGCGTATAAAGGATCAAAAAGTTGTGTTTGAAGGATATATTGATTCGGAAGTACAAAAATTAGATGTGTCTATTTTGGACGTTCAATCCAATTATGCATTATATTGCGTAGGAGATTTTTCGAAAAAATTGGATGAGCAATTTATAGAAAGTTTGGGGATCTAATATGGTGTTAAATGAATTGATTTTTATTTTTGTGTTTTTTCCTTTGGCTTTCATCGTTGATCGTTTGCTTCCAAAAATATCTTTAAAAAATGCTTGGTTGTTTTTGGTTAGTTTGATTTTTTATAGTTGGGGACATTGGAAATTTTCAATTTTATTACTTTTAGTCGTTGTATGGAATTATTTGTCTGCATTACAGCTAGATCAAATCGAAGACTTAAAAAAGCGTAAGCTTTCTTTTATCCTTTCGGTTGTGGTTAATGTTTTGATTTTATCTTTTTATAAATGTATGCATACGGCCATGTCAGATTTTGTGTTTCCAATTGGACTTTCTTTTTACTTATTCAGTTCGATTTCCTATTTGGCAGATGTATATATGCATAAGTCAAAGGCGAATTCAAATTTGATTCAAGTTGGTCTATATATTGGATTTTTTGGAAAGTTATTAATGGGTCCGATTGAACAATATCATTCGATGGAAGATCAGCTTACACATCGAAAAGTGGATTTTTCAGGCATTCTATTATTTATTCGAGGGTTAGTGAAGAAGGTTTTGTTTGCGGATCAATTTATGTTGATTTATACAAGCCTAGTTGATAATCATACTTTTTTAGGTACATGGTTGATGATTTTGTCATTTAGTTTACAGTTATATTTTGATTTTAGCGGATATAGCGATATGGCTATTGGAATTTCTAAGTTATTTGGCTTTCGCTTTCAACAAAATTTCAATCATCCTTATGTGGCAAAGAGTGCTCAAGATTTTTGGAGGCGGTGGCATATTTCATTGTCTATGTGGTTTAAAGAGTATGTTTATATTCCTTTAGGGGGAAATCGTGGCTCTAATTCTATGTTTGTACGAAATATATTTGTTGTATGGCTATTAACGGGAGTTTGGCATGGTTTGAGTAGTTCTTATATTGCGTGGGGAATGTATTATGCTTTGATTTTGCTTTTGGAAAAAGTATATATTCGAAAGTTTTTGTCCAATTACTCTTCCTGGATTAGTTATATGTATACTTTTTTTGTGGTTGTGATTGGATGGACATTTTTTTCTTCCAGTAATGTTTTTGAAGGAATTCAAACCATTGGACGTTTGTTTTCGATAGGTACGGTTTCAATGTCGGATGCTTTGTCTCGTTTTATGTTGTGGTCACATGTATTGTTGTGGATTTTAGGATGTGTGACTTGTTTACCGATTGTCAATCCTATTCAAAACGTATTGTATAAAAAAGGGCATAAAGCGTTAATTGTGGTTGCTTATGCGATTGCGTTTGTGATTTGTATTGCATTCATTGTTGGTTCTTCGTATAGTGCATTTTTATATGCGGCATTTTAAGGGGAGGGAATCGTACATGAAAAAGCTATCACACATTTTTGGTAAAATTTTTATTATTGTTTTATGCGGTGTTTTTGCATTGAACCTTCTTGTGCCCGATTCTAAATTTTCACAAGCTGAGAAGAGAAATTTACAAATGTTTCCTTCTATTCAAGACTCAAATTGGGACGATTATACTGCATCTGTGTCATCTTGGTTTTCTGATCAGTTTGTAGGGAGAAAGTCGTTGCTTCATGTTAAGTTTATGACTCAAAAATTGATGGGAGAAAGAAAAATTAAAGATGTATATTTGGCTAAGCGTCGTTTGATTCAAGAAACGAGTGAGATGAATGAAGAGGCAGTTGCACAAAATATTGAGGCGATGAATGCTTTTTTTGAAGCACATCCAGTAAATACAATGTTTTTGTTGGCTCCGAATGCAATCAGTTTTCATGAAAAGCTATTGCCTAGAAATGCATCTGTATTGGATCAAAATAAACAAATGGATGAAATTTTTTCGAAGTTGAATCCTAATATTGCTCGTATAGATATTCGTGACACGTTGAATAAACATCCAGATGAATATTTGTATTATAAGACAGACCATCATTGGACTAGTCTAGCAGCTTATTATGCGATGCAGGAAATTTCAGAATATATGGAGTTAGATCTTCCTAGTTTAGATGCGATGATTAAATATCCTTTAACTTACGATTTTAAAGGAACGCTTGCTAATAAGGTAGGAAGCGTTGGTCTAAAAGATGAGATTGATATGTACGTGTCTCGTAAAAATGTAGAGTATATGGTTACATATGTGGATCAACAAGAAAAATCGAGAACGATTTATCAATCAGATAAATTAAAGTCAAGCAATCCGTATGAAGTCTTTTTAGGCGGAAATCATAGTATGGTTCAAATTGATGTAGACAATGAAAGTACACATCATTTATTGATTTTAAAAGATTCTTATGCGAATGCTTTGATTCCGTTTTTGATTCCATATTTTAGAACGATTACGGTCGTTGATCCAAGATATTATACAGAAGACTTGCAACGGGTGATTAAAAACCAATTGATCACTGATGTATTGTATGTATACAATGCTAATACGTTCGTACAAGATACGACATTAAACGATGTATTAAACGAAACATTAGAATAATTATAAAATTTATTTGAAATCTATTGGAAAGGGATTGGAAGTTCGTTGAATTTCCGATCTTTTTTATGTTTATTTGTTATATTTTTTTCATTTTTCTAAAAAAAACTCTGTAATCCAGATTGTGGTACAGAGTTTTTTAATTCATTCTTTTTTATACTTCTTCAAATGCATCGATTTCTTGTTTTAAACGTTCTACCAAATGCTCTTGTGGAATTCTTTCAATAACAATTCCACGTTTAATCAATACACCTTCATTTTTACCGCCTGCAATGGCTACATCCGCATGCTTAGCTTCTCCAGGACCATTGACAACGCAACCCATAATAGCTACTGTGATATTTTTGTTGATTGTCTGTAAATATTGTTCAATCTCATTAACAACCGGTTCCATATCCCATTGTGTACGTCCGCAAGTTGGACAAGCAATCAAATTGGGTACATGATCTATCAATTGACAATCTTTCAACAATTCTTTACATACTGGAATTTCTTTTTCTGGCGCTCCATTAACACTAATGCGGATTGTATTACCAATTCCTTCTAATAATAAGACACCTAAACCTAATGAACTCTTAATCGCACTGGTCATTAAAGTTCCTGCTTCAGTAACACCTAAGTGAAGAGGGTAGTCAAATGTTTGAGCAGCCAAACGATAGGCTTCAATACAAAGCAAAGGGTCGCTTGATTTAAAAGAAAGGACCGTATCATAAAATCCACATTCTTCTAAAATCGCAACATGACGTTTCGCACTTTCAATCATACCTTCAGCCGTAGGCTTTCCATATTTTTCATGAATGTCTTTTTCTAAAGAACCTGAATTGATTCCAATACGAATTGGAATGTGTTTTTCTTTACAAGCTTCAACAACTTTCATGACATTTTCTTTACTTCCAATATTTCCAGGATTCAAACGAATTTTATCCGCCCCATTTTCAATGCAAGCCAATGCTAATTTGTAATCAAAATGAATGTCAGCTACTAAAGGGATGTGAATCTTTTCCTTGATTTCTTTAATAGCTTTGGCATCTGATTGATTCATACAACTCACACGAATGATTTCACACCCCATTTTTTCTAAATTTAATATTTGATCAATGACCGCTTGGGCATTGCGAGTTGGAATATTGCACATGGATTGGATGAATACTTTATTGTTGCCACCCATCACTAGGTTTCCAACTTTTACTTGTCTTGTCTTCGTTCTGTTCATAGTTTTGTGATTCCTCCTTGTTAAATTTTCTCACTTTTCTTATTTTTTGTAAATAAAACTTCCTGTTTCGTTGTATAATATTAAAATGATGAAGAAAATAGATAAAAAAAATAAATTAAAAAATACAAAAAAATGGAATGTTAATTATAAGTTTAAATCGCAAGATCAATCGATTGATTCAATTGTATCGCATCGAATTGTAATCTTTTCTTTAGTAATCTTTTTGGTCTTTTTAATCTTATTTTTCCGTTTGATTTTTTTACAAGTGTATTCACACGATGAATATGTTGCAAAAAAAGACGATTATACATCCATTCACCAATATACAAGTGCACCAAGAGGCCAGATATATGACAGCAAAGGAAGAGTGTTGGCTAAGACGGTCGTGTCGCATAATATTGTATATACATCTCCTAAAAATATGTCTATTGACGATTATTTAGTATATGCAAAACGAATCGTTTCTGTATTTGATGTAAAAATCGAAGATTTTTCTATGCGAGATAAACAAGAAGCCTATATCACATGGAAATCTTTGTTAGATTATAACGATCCGGAATATGGAGCCAATCATCTATTAACAAAAGAAGAACGTCAAGCTTATCAATCTGGAGCTTGGGGGTCAGATGCAGAAACAAAACGATATTCCATTTTGATTTCTAGAATTACCGATAAAGAAATTAAGGAAATGTCAAAGACAGAATTAAAAACATGTGTCGTATACCAAAGAATGATTGCCAACATTTCATTAGGACAAGAAAGTGTTATTTTAGAAGATGTGAGTGATAGTGATGTCGCATATTTAGTAGAACATAAGACAGAATTTCCAGGATTTGATGTTGACTTTGGAGGGTGGAAACGAGAATATCCATATGGAGAAACGTTAAAAGACGTTTTAGGAAGTGTTTCTACAAACTCAGAAGGATTGCCTGCTGAACACATTTCGCACTATCGTTCAAAAGGATATCAATTGAATGCACCCGTAGGAAAGTCAGGATTGGAATATCAATACAATGATATTTTATCTGGAACGGAAGAAATTTCGAAAATCACATACAATGCAGAAGGATTGGCCATTAAAGAAGTGGTACAAAGTGCCAAAAAAGGAAATGATATCATTTTATCCATTGATATCGAACTACAAAAAGAAATGGATGAAACATTAAAAACAGTGTTAAGTGAAGAAGCAGGAACTACCAATCGTGAAAATTTCTCTTCTTTATTTATGACTATGTTAAATCCTAGAGACGGTTCTGTATTGGCTCTTTCTGGATACCAGATTGATTTAGAAACAAGAGATATGACCTATTTTGCCTCTGGAAATTATATGAGCTTAGCTAACCCGGGATCTTGCGTCAAAGGAGCAACCGTCTACATGGGATTGAGTGAAGGGGTTGTAGCTCCTGGAGAAATCATTGTCGATGAGCCAATGATTATTAATGGAGAAGAGTTCAGTTCATATGAAGACCATGGACCTGTGGATGACATTAAAGCTTTACAAGTATCTAGTAACATTTATATGTTTGAAATCGCTATTCGTATGGCCGGAGGTACGTATGAGAAGGGAAAACCTTTAAATATCGTCGATGTTCCTGAAAAATTGGATACTATGCGTTCTTATTATTCAATGTTTGGACTGGGAAATAAAACAGGAATTGATGTGCCTGGTGAAGCAGAAGGATATATGGGAGCTTCGTATATTCCAGGTATGTTAATGAATTATTCTATTGGACAAATGGACATGTATACACCGATTCAAATGGCGCAATATGCTGGAATCATCGCTATGGATGGAGAGTTGTATGAACCTCATTTCTATGAATACTCGAAAGAAATTAATGGAGATCAAATTTTTGACTTACATGATTCATCTTTAAAACATTCGTTGCCTGAAAAAAATAAAGAGTATTTAAAACGTGTACAACAAGGATTTAGAGCTTGTGTAACCGAAGGATATTGTGGAACAGGATTAAAAGAGTTGGGAGTGCCTATAGCAGCAAAGACAGGGACAGCCGAAGTAAATGAATGGACGACAGCCAACTTAGTAGGATATGGACCGTATGACAATCCTACGATGGCATTTGCGTGTGTTGCTCCAACATCAAGTATTAACTCGAAAGATTTAGCACCCAACATTTGTACGACCAAAGTCGTTCCGAATGTTTTGAAAAAATATTTTGAATTGTACCCAGAATAAGATTCTACTTGTCATTGGGCGGGGTCTATGCTATTATCATATGGTAAATGTGAGGAGGACCGACCATGAGAGATCGTATTACATTAAAGTGTTCTGTTTGTGGTGATGAAAACTACATTGGTACAAGAAACAAGAAAAAACATCCTGACCGTATGGTAGTTAATAAATATTGCCCTAAATGCAATGCTAAGACTGAACACAAGGAGAAAAAGTAAGAAAGGCCGGACTTCACGGTCTTTTTTATTTAGAGTAAAAAATTATGGAAATATTATGTAAACCATTAGGCCCTGTACAAGCCAATTGTTATTTGTTAATTCAAAATCATCGTGCCATTGTGATTGATCCAGGCGACACATGGATGGAATTGGAATCGATTTTAAAAGAAAAAGAAGCTAAGCTAGAAGCCATCTTGTTGACACATGCACATTTTGATCACATCGCAGGTGTCGATACGCTTGTAGAAGCAACGCAAGCGACGTTATATTTACATCCGAGTGAATTTGAATTTTTACAAGATACAAGATTAAACGCTTCAAAGAGCTTTTATCAAAATGTACAATGTCATACAATACCTCAACCATTATATGAAGGATGTCAAACCATTGCTGGATTTGATATAGAGGTAAAGTATACTCCAGGGCATTCAATTGGATCGACTACATTCATTATTGAAGATTGCCTATTTACAGGCGATACTATTTTTCAAGCTTCTGTAGGACGTATGGATTTGCCAACAGGAAGTCTACAACAAATGAATGAATCAATCGAATATTTTAAAACGTTACCTGAAACATTTAAAATCTATCCAGGACATGGACCAAGTACGAATGTAAAAGCAGAAAAACAATGGAATCCTTATTTTTAGAACAAATTGAAAAAGATTTGTTCTTTTTTTGTGCTTATTTCGTATATATATAAAAGAATTATTGGATCAATTATTAATGTATGCTTTGCAATCCAATGCGAGTGACATACATTTCCTTTTAGAAGGACAAGAACTATCGATACAGTTTCGTACAAGTTTAGTGTTGAAAAAAATTCATCAAGATATTTGGTCAGCTTCCTTTTTTGAATATTTAAAATTCATTGCAGGATTTGACTTAACCAACCTAAGCCTTCCGCAATCGGGTCAATTTGCATGGAATCAAATTTTCTGCCGTTTTATCGTCATATACAATCAATCTATTCAAACAGGGGTGTTGCGATCGTTGTCAACCAAGAAAGATTTGAAAATTGAAGAATTAACGTACGATCCTACTGCTATCTCGTTTTTAAAACGACTTTGTCATTCTAGACAAGGATTGGTGTTAATGGCCGGACCAATCAATTCAGGAATAACAACCACAATTCATGCTGTCTTACATGAGATGGCAAGCATATCTCGTTTTAAAATTGTAAGTTTGGAAGATCCGATTGAGATTGAAGACAATTCGTATTTACAACTACAAATTAATCAAGAATAAGGGTTTACGTATGAAAAGGGAATCACAGAATTGATGAGACACAATCCGGATATTTTATTTTTAGGAGAGACGAGAAATGCATTTTGTGCGAAAAGTTTAATCAATGCTGCCTTAAGTGGGCACATGGTTATGACGACAATTCATGCAGGAAATGGGATTGAAACGATTGAGAGATTATTAGATTTTGGAATTTCTTTACAAGATTTAAAGTCGACGTTGCTTGCGATTGTATCTCAACGATTGTACCAAGGAAAAAATGGAAAGAAGGTTTGCGTATATGGAATTTTGGAAGCCAAAGACTTGGATTGAGTTGTATCCACGTTTTCATACCCTTCAATAATGGCCACTCTTTCAGACAAAATTGTGGAAGGCCTTGAACAAGGACATATTCAAGATGTCCAGGCTAAATTTGACGTACACCATTTCCAAAGAGGAGTGTGAACAGTTTGCGATGTTGTTGGATAAAGGATTGGATTCTCGCTCCTTGATTGAACTGTGCTTTTCTACATCCAAAGAGATTCTTCAAGATTTAGAGAAGGGAGAAAGTTTACATCAAATTTTAGCAACACATACGAAAGGAATGCGATTGTTGTACGTATTTAAAGATAAGCTTTCTCTACATCAATGTTTTAAATGTATAAGGGATTTAGAACAATTTTGGAAACAGTTTCAGAAGGTGATATTCAAAAAAGGTATGTATCCGTTTTGTATCTTTTTGTTTGGCTATTGTATTTTGTTTTTTACACAATATATCATTCCCCAAATTGAATTTTTTATCCATTCGGACTCGGTATTGTATTTTATGCTCGCTTTAAAAATTGTATATACACTCTTATTGGTTGGTTTTGTCTTTTTATTCTTTTTTTTATACATGCTTTCAAATTTAAAGATTGAATGGATGGAAGCGTGGGTTCGTTGGATTCCTTTATATAAGAAAATAAGTTCGTATCAATTTGCGATAGTATATAAGACATTGATTCGACAAAGGTTTTTAAGCTATGAATGTTTTGATTAGATATGTATCCTCGTGTGCAATCTTATACACTTTGTGTTTTATCTTCGTTAGAAACTGGAAAGAGTTTATTGGATAGTTTTGAAAATGTAGGCATGGATGCTTCGTTTCTTTTTTTTAAAAGATTGGAATGTATATGAAAGATGTTTCAAAAAGTAGCGGGTGTTTTACAAATGATTTCGTATAGATGTGTAGGCATATTAGTGATTGTTGTATACCAAGTGTTGTTGATGCCATTAAATATGTTGTATTCGATGTAAAGGATGTTCTGCTTTGATTGAAGTTGTGAATTCGATCATTTTATTGTATGAAATTGATTTAGAGCAACGCCTGCTTCTATAGATCAATTGATTCAAGAAGGTTATTTAAAAGAAGGACAAGGAGTGTGTCCCAATGGAAAAACGATTGGAATTGTGGATGGACAAGCCGTAATCCAATAATGCTTTTACTTTGACGGAAGTTTTGTTTGTATTGTGATTGTATCGATACTTTTTATTTCGATACCTAAGTCTAAACCTGCGCTTCCTTCAATTTTTTCTGAAAAATATAAAGATGCAGTGTTTACAAGCTCAAGAACAAGCGTTTACGAATAAAGAAAAAGTTTTTGTTAGTTTTTATCAGACGTATGCCCAATTTGGCTCAAATACGTATGTATATCCGAAAGGGTTTGTATGTCAACCGGCTAGTTTTCATTATAATTTCAATGGCAATATATCAAAAGGAGTGCATGTCGTATGTCACAACGCAGACAAGGAAATTCGTTTCGTTTTTCAAATTGGAACGGGAAGAATTCGTGTGGAATAAAAAATGGAATTCTCTTACAAGAAGCGTTGTTAGGCTTTAGTATCCTTCTTCTTGTGATTTCTTTATTGTTTGGGATTTGTACGCTTTTAAAAGGGGTGTATGGGTCAATTGAAGAAGAAATGCGCTATGAGTGAATTTATGTTGATTGAGGCTTTGCTCGCTCTTTTAATCAGCAGTGTTGTGAGTGTATTGGCGATTGTTTTTTTACAAATGAGTGTTTCTTTATTGCACATGAAAGATACATCCCAATTGGAATTTTCTATTTTACAATTGCGACAAGAATTGGCTTTATGCCAATCGGTCGAAGTCAAGGAGGATGATTTGTATGTTATTATGAACCATGAAGAAAGAGTGTTCTAATTTAAAAACAATCAACTCGTTAAAACTCTAGGATATGAGATTTTCATTGAAAATGTTGAAGATGGAAGATTTTATGTAGAAGATGAAAAGATATTTATGGAATACAAAGAGAACATCTACCAAGTGTATTAAAAATGGATATGCGACATGTATGGCTTTGTGTTGTTTCGTTCTGCTCATTCAAATTGTGATGTTTGCTAGCTTTCATGCTAAAGAAAAAGCATATGTACTCGCTTCTCAAAAACAGAGTCAAATTGATTTAAATGTGATAGATGCAGCAAAAGAAATTATTGTGTACAATCAATTTGTGAGTCGATGCCATTGTCCGCAAGAAGAAAGGATTGTATCTAAACACATTCGATATCGAGATTTAGATATTTATTTTAAAGATTCTATTACATTTTTAGAAGGTTTTTACACTCGTCATGGAAAAACGTGGACATATACGATCTACTATGATGATCATTCGATCGTTTCGATGAAAATTGAGTCTTGTTTTCAAGAAGGTTCTGTATATAATTAAATAGTGAAATTATTTCACAACCATTTAATTGTGATGTGACAGGGGTGCCGGCTGGCTGAGATGCGTAAGCAATCCCTTATTACCTGATCTAGATTATGCTAGCGTAGGGAGTCTTCTAAAGAAGTACTAGGGCGCTTTTGCGCCCTTTTTTGTCACAGGAAAAGGAGGAAGTTATGAAAAAATTAACAGTAAAAGAAATGGTTTTAATGGCATTTTATGTCGCTTTATTTATGGTTTTAGACTATGTAGGAAATGTATTTAATATTTTCCAAATGCCAAATGGAGGAAGTTTAGGAATTTCTAGTATTGCTTTATTGATGGCAAGTTACCATTTGGGATGGAAAAAAGGATTGTTTATTTCAGTATTGAGTGTATTTTTACAATTCATTACAGGACCTATGTATACACCAGACATTTTAGGATTCTGCTTAGATTACTTATTGGCCTATGGAGTATATGGTTTGGCTTCTGCATTTCCAAATTACAAATATTTCTTTTCTGGAGTGCTTATTACCAATGCAATTCGTTTAGCTTGCCATACAGTGAGTGGAGTTTTAATTTGGCAAACTCCATGGGGCGGAAGTTTAGCGTACAATGCTCCATACATGATTGCGACAATGGTTTTAGGTTTAATCGTTGTTCCATTGTTGTATAAAGCATTAGAACCAATCATCAAAAGAACAAAATAAAAAAGCAGAAGTAAAATTCTGCTAGCGTTCGAAAGAAGAAGGATTGGGAAGTATTTTTTCAAAACTTTTGACAATGGCAGGTTGAATTTTATCAAAATCATACCACATAGAAGAATCGTTGATGCAAATCACTTTCGAATGTTGTTGTTCGATATGATTACAAATCACATGATAGCTGATGCTGTCAATGTCAAAATATTTTCCGAACTTTTTCGTGTTTCGGGGTGAAAAATGATATGTACATAAATTCCAATAGCGAAAAAGCCAGTGGGATATATCATTGTTCATTCGAAATCGATTTGTACAAGTCGCACTGAGTGCGGCTTTTTCTTTCTTCCACACTGTATCAAATGTGCTTTTCAAATGAGAAATCGGCAAGTGAGGGTTTGTAAATCCGCTAAACTTATCCCAAAACATCAAAGAAAAGGACTGGATGTTTTTAAATCCATTTCGATAATGAAAATGTTTGAATGGATTGTTTTTGATTACATCATGTTTTTTAAAATTATGATTGATGATATTTAAATTGTTAACGAGCGTATGGATGTATTGATTGTTATTTCCGTTCCCCATGATGATTGTTTCGACAAATTCATCTTTCGGTAATCCTTTTTCGAAAAAATCTGTTGGTAAAGTATCATTGATTAAAAACATGTCATCGTTGAATTCGACAAAATGTTCGGATAACTCTTTGATTTTATGTAAGTTGATTTCAATCACATTGGAGTTAAAAGTAGGCAAATATTCATCATCAATGTAATCTTTATGATTGACTATTCTTAATTTGGGATGATGAACATTTAACCAATCGGGCACTTGTCCACAAGTGATAAAAAATATTTGATGCACCCAAGGCGCAAAAGCTTCGACACCTCGAAACCAATATTTTAAAGTATCCCAGTCTCGAAAACGATTATCGCTGGTGGTATCGTCGTTTTTTTCACCTTGGTAAAATTCTTTTTCTTTTTTCCATTTTGGATCTTGATCATCCACCCATAAAATAACAAAGTCTATTTTTTCCATACGGGTATTCTATCATATTCCTTTGGAGTATAAAAAATAATGGAACAATTATGTTAAAATGAGAGAAAGAATCGAGATGATTTCTATGAGGAAAACCTTAAGAGCTGTGTTCAATATCGTTTTTATCTGTCTAGTACTCTGTTTTATTTTACATAAACATTTTTATGAAATTCTTGCTTGTTTACAAACGCTGTCTATGCTAGATCTATTCATTTTGGCTTTGGCAAGTTGTATATTTTTCTTTCTTGATAGTGTGGCCCAATATGTCGTTTTAAAAGATTGCACGAATACGAAAAGTGTCCAATGTTCGATTGAGCTTGTATTTTTAAATCACTTTTTTAATGGAACGACAAGTTCGATGGGAACGATTCCTTTTCAAAGTTATTATTTAAAGAAGAGAAATATTCCATATAACCAAGGCATAGGGGCAATGCTTGTAAATATGATTTTTCATAAGCTGGCCGTTTTGGTGAATGCATTGTTAGTTTTACTTCTTCAATTTCATTGGATGGCAAGCCAAGAATCCATTGTTTTTTATATTTGGTTAGGTTTAGCATTGAATGGAGTCATTATTTTTGGATTGATTTTATTTATCTTTTTAGATAAGTCTAAATGGATTCACAAGATAAAAAAAGAAGCGCTTCAAGAAGAGTTGTTGTTGATGGCAAAACAGGCAAAAAATCAACTTTGTGATAGGAGAAAGAATCTTTCTATGTTTTTTGTTCATTCTTTAAAAGTTATGTGGCTTTGTGTCATTCCTTATTTTTGTATTCGAGTCTTACAAGATTCTACATTAAACTTTATTCAAATATATGCATTGTCTTCTCTTGCTTATATTTTAGCTAGTTCATTGCCCAATGTAGCAGGGATTGGTCCTTTAGAGTTTGCATATATAACATTGTTTTCAACATTTATATCGGGTTCGATTGTTTCAACGTCATTGATTTTATATCGTTTCTTTAGTTTTTATATTTTATTTATTATTAGTACATTTGCTTTCGTACGTATTAAAAAAAGCATTTCATGTTAATTTCTACATTTTATTGTTAATTTTGGCTATTCAGGTGAAAAATATTGAGATTTACTTCATCTATTATATAATTTTGCATAGAATGTTATAACGTTTTAGGAGGTATACAATGCATGAATTAGAACACATTCATAAATCTCAGCCTTTATACGCTCAAATAAAAAATATTCTTCAACACCGTATTGAAGATAAATCCTACTTGCCCGGAGAATTAATTCCGAGCGAATTTAAATTAACAGAAGAATTTGGAGTTTCAAGAATTACGATTCGCCAAGCTTTATTTCAGTTGGAAAACGAAGGATTGGTTGAACGTATTCAAGGGAAAGGAACACGTGTCACTTTTCCTAATAAGATTGAAGAACATTTAAATAAAATTCATACGTTTGCAGAAGAAATGGCAAAACGGGGGATGGAAGTAGGAACTGCCTATACACATATTGAAAAAGTACATGCAGACCATCATTTGGCTACGATTTTTAAATGTGAAACGGGAGATGTTTTATATAAATTATCTCGTGTATGTACAGGAGATTCTATTCCTTTAGTGTATTCGATTAACTATTTTACGGATATTCAAAATATGCCACTTGAAGATGAAGAATATGAAAAAAATATATATTCTGTTTTAGAAAACTTTGTTTGCGAAAGACCTTTGCGTAGTGAAGACTCTTTTACAGCGATGAATGCAAATAAAGAAATATCAGATTTATTGGATCTTGAAAAAGGGTCGGCAGTTTTAGCTAGAAAGCGCAAAATCATCGATTGTTTAGATCGAGTTGTCGTATATAGTACGGCTTATTATCCAGGAGAAAGATATTTATATAGAATTCATTTAGCAGATTAACATTGACGAATTTATTTTTTTTTGATAAATTCATGTATGTAAAGCGAAGAATTAGAGTAGTAAAAGATTATTTAATTCGAAGAGAGTTGGAGTTTGGTGCAATCCAATAATTAAATACTTTGAACTTGCTAAGGAGCTGATAAGTAATGTTATCCGTATTTCTTGCGATAAAAGAATAGAGTGCATCCATAATGGCGGATGAACTAAGGTGGTACCACGTATAAGCGTCCTTAGATGGATGCTTTTTTTATGTTTAGGAGGAATAAACAATGAGCTTTGATCACGCTAAAATTGAATCAAAATGGCAAAAATATTGGGATGAAAATCAAACATTTTATACAGATGTACACGACTTTTCAAAGCCTAAATTTTATGCATTAGACATGTTTCCATACCCATCTGGAGTAGGACTACATGCCGGACATCCAGAAGGATATACCGCAACAGACATTGTATGTCGTATGAAACGTATGCAAGGATACAATGTATTGCACCCTATGGGATTTGACAGTTTCGGACTTCCAGCCGAACAATATGCCATTCAAACAGGAAATCATCCAGATGGTTTTACAAAGAAAAACATTGAAACATTTACAACGCAATTGAAAATGTTAGGATTCAGCTACGACTGGCAAAAAGAAACATCGACATGTGATCCATCTTACTACAAATGGACACAATGGATTTTCAAACAATTGTTTGAAGATGGATTGGCTAAATGTGTAGATATGCCTGTAAACTGGTGTGAAGAATTAGGTACTGTATTAGCCAATGATGAAGTCGTAGATGGAAAGAGTGAACGTGGAGGATATCCTGTTGTTCGTAAAAACATGCGTCAATGGGTAATTGACATTTGCAAATATGCAGACCGTTTATTAGAAGGATTGGATGAAATCGACTGGCCAGAATCTACAAAAGAAATGCAACGAAACTGGATTGGAAAATCAATTGGAGCGCATGTAGATTTTAAAATTGATGGAACGGATCAATCTTTCACAGTCTTTACAACACGTTGTGATACGTTGTTTGGAGCTACATATTGTGTGCTAGCGCCTGAACACGTTTTAGTGGATGAAATTAAATCTGCAGAACAATCTCAAGCAGTAGCTGACTATAAAGCAACTTGTGCTACAAAATCAGAATTAGAACGTACGTCTTTAAATAAAGAAAAAACAGGAGTTTTTACTGGAGCCTATGCAATCAATCCAGTCAATGGTAAAAAAGTGCCAATCTGGATCAGTGATTATGTATTGGCTACATATGGTACAGGAGCAATTATGGCTGTTCCAGCTCATGATTCTCGTGACTATGAATTTGCAAAAACATTTGGGATTGATATCATTCCAGTCATCAAAGGTGGAAATATTGAAAAAGAAGCCTATGAAGGAGATGGACTTCATATTAATTCTGGTTTCTTAGATGGATTGAACAAAGAAGATGCGATTGAAACGATGCTTGCTTGGCTAGAAGAACATAAATGTGGGCAAAAGAAAGTAAACTATCGTTTACGTGAATGGATTTTTGCTCGTCAACGTTATTGGGGAGAACCTATTCCAATCGTTCATATGGACGATGGAAACATGGTGGCATTAAGCGATGATCAACTTCCATTGATTTTACCAGAATTAGAAGATTACTCTCCAAGCAAAACAGGAGCGAGTCCTTTAGAAAAGGCGACAGATTGGTTGAATGTAGAAATAAATGGACAACATGGACGTCGTGAAACGAGTACAATGCCAGGAAGTGCAGGATCAAGTTGGTATTTCTTACGTTATATCGATCCTAAAAATGATAAACAATTGGCCGATCCAGAATTGTTAAAACATTGGATGCCTGTTGACTTATACATTGGTGGGCCAGAACATGCGGTCGGACACTTATTGTATTCTAGAATGTGGAACAATTACTTATATGACAAAGGAGTTGTACCATGTAAGGAACCTTTCAAAAAATTAGTACACCAAGGATACATCTTAGGATCGAATGGAATCAAAATGGGAAAACGTTTCCCTGAATTTGTTGTCAATCCAAACGATGTAGTTCATGCATATGGAGCGGATACACTTCGTTTATATGAAATGTTCATGGGACCGTTAGAAGCAAGCAAACCATGGAATGAACAAGGTGTAGAAGGAAGTCACAAATGGTTAGAACGTGTATATCGTTTAATTGTAGAAAGTGGAAAAGTAAGTGATGCAAATGATCACAAATTAGATAAAATTTACAATGCGACGGTTAAAAAAGTGACAAGCGATATTGAAAGCTTAAATTTAAATACAGCCATTTCTCAAATGATGATCTTTATTAATGAAGCTTACAAACAAGAAACTTTATATCGTGAATATGCAGAAGGTTTTGTGAAGATGATTGCATGTTATGCTCCACACTTAGGAGAAGAAATGTGGCAAGCTTTAGGTCATGAAAACACAATTACATACGAAGCCTGGCCAACATACGATGAATCGATGTTAGTAGAAGATACTATTACAGTTGTTGCACAAGTCAATGGAAAAGTTCGTGGTAAATTTGAAATGCCTGTTGGTAGCGATGATGAAGCGTTGAAGGTAAAAGCGATGGAATTGGATACAGTGCAACGTCAAATTGAAGGAAAGACGATTCGCAAAGTGATTGTTGTTCGTTCAAAAATTGTAAATATTGTTGCAAACTAATCAATATATTTGTATAATTTTTATCAGCAAAGAAAAGACAGAGTACATAGAAAATTTATGTTTTAGAGAAGAGCGGGTTGGTGCAACGCTTACATAAAGTCTATGGAATACACCTTGGAGCTTCTATATGACGTATTCCTGCGTTAAAGGATTGAGTGCTTATGCAAGTCATAAGAAGTAAGGTGGTACCGCGTAATAAAACGTCCTTATAGGGGACGTTTTTTTTTAAGCAAGAAAGGAATACTATGAAATTATTTGATGAATTAAAATGGCGTGGATTGATTGATAACGTCACAAGCGAAGATGTAGAAGAAGCAGTAAACAACGGTGGGTTAACATTCTATATTGGTACGGACCCAACAGCTGATAGTTTACACATTGGTCACTATTCAAGTTTGTTAATGGCAAAACGTTTAGAAAAAAATGGACACCATCCGATTATGTTAGTCGGTGGGGCTACTGGATTTATCGGAGATCCAAAAGCAACAGGAGAACGTAATATGTTAACGCCAGAAGTGCTTCAACACAATTACGATGCATTGCATGAACAAATCCAAAGATTATGGGGATTTGAAATGGTTAACAACTTAGATTGGACAAAAGAAATCTCAATCATTGACTTTTTAAGAGATTACGGAAAAGAATTCAACATCAACTACATGTTGAGTAAAGAAACAGTAAAAAAACGGTTAGCTACTGGAATTTCTTATACGGAATTCTCATACATGATTTTACAATCTTTGGACTTTTTGACTTTATATAAAACAAAAGGTTGCACGATGCAAATTGGTGGACAAGACCAATGGGGAAATATCACGTCTGGATTGGAATTGATTCGTAAAAAATGTGGAGCCGATGTGAAATGTTATGGAATGACAATGCCATTGATTACTAAAGCCGATGGAACTAAATTTGGTAAATCAGAATCAGGTACGGTATGGTTGGATGCAAAGAAAACATCTCCATATGAACTATACCAATTTTTATTCAATACAGAAGATGCCAAAGTAATCGAATACTTGAAAAAATTAACATTCTTATCGGTGGAAGAAATTACACAATTAGAAGAATCGGTTAAAAATGAACCATATAAACGTTTGGCACAAAAAACATTAGCTTGCGAAGTTGTACGCGACTTACATGGACAATCTGGTTTGGAATCGGCTCTTAAAATTACAGATGCTTTATTCAAAGGAAAATTGAATGAATTGGATGAAGCACAGCGTCGTGATGCTGTAAAAAACATGGATAAACTAGAAGTCGAAGCTGACTTAATGTTAGAAGATGTTTTAGTAAATACAGGTATTGCTTCTTCAAAAAGGGAAGCGCGTGAGTGGACAAAAGGAAATTCAATCGCAATCAATGGTGAAAAAGTGAGTGATCCTACAATGATAGTATCAAAAGACTTATTGTATGTGGATGATGTACTTATGATTCGTCGTGGTAAGAAAAACAACTACTGCATCATTTTAAAATAAAGAAGAAACAAAAAAACTACAGATTAAGCTCTGTACTTATGAGGCAGTATTTTAAAACTTAATATTTACAGGCATTACAAGGTTGATTAGGCACTATTCGTAAGGATAGTGCCTTTTTCTATGGTGTGCCTTGCGGCGCACGTTTCTAATGGGTGAAAGTCCCTAATCCGCCCTAGTAGTGGGAAGGATACAGCCAATGACAAGGGTGTCCATCGTGAGGTGGAATCTGAAGGAAGTCGGATGGCAAATCTCTGGTTTGACGAACAGAAATCACATTAGGCTACAGTTAAGGATAAAGTTGCCATACAAACTGAAGTCCAATAACTACTCGGAATTAACTGTGGTAAATGTGGCAGATAGATGGAGAGAAAGAAACGTGTGGTACCAAAGGAGGTCTTGTCAGCAGGTGGAAACAGAGTATGAAACTTGTAGTAACAACGAATGGCAAGAAGTCAGCAGAGGTCATACTATTACTGTGGTTGCAAACATAGTGAGAAGGATCGAACTTTAGGAGGTGTAAGTAAATGAATGTAACCAATGATGGAATTAAGGACAGACAACTTCATATAGAGGGCTATCTGCAAATGGTATCTGCGGAACAGAAAGAGTATGCAGAAGTGTCCGCTCCACAGAGGATTACTGAAAACAACGACACCATCACAGATTTTCAGACGGACAATCTGATGGAAAAGATTTTACAAAGAGATAACCTTAATAAGGCATACAAGAAAGTAAAATCGAATAAAGGAGCAGGCGGTGTTGACGGAATGAGCGTAGATGAACTTCTAGGCTATCTGAAAGATAACCAAAAGCGACTAGTCCAAAAGATAAGGGATGGTAAATACAAACCTAACCCAGTCCGCAGGGTAGAAATACCCAAAGAAACAAAAGGCAAATTCAGAAAGCTTGGGGTGCCAACAGTAGTTGATAGAGTATTTCAACAAGCAATTACACAGGTACTATCTCCAATATTTGAGGAACAGTTTTCCGAAAACAGTTTTGGATTTCGACAAAGAAAGGTGCACACGATGCACTGAAACAATGCCAGACGAGTGTTTGAAAAGACAGAAGTCGGTAAATAACATACTGCCATATATTAAAGGCAAGTTATACTTAAAGGTGAATCGTAAGAAAACAAGTGTGGAACATATCAGCAAAGTTAAGTACCTTGGCTATAGCTTCTATAGATACAAGGGTAAATGCAGATTCCGTGTACATCCAAAGTCGATTAGTAAGATGAAGAACAAAATCAAAGAACTAACAGACAGAAGTAACGGATGGGGAAATAAATATCGAGCATTGAAACTAACACAGTTCACAAGAGGCTGGGTAAATTACTTTAGAATGGCAGATATGAGGAGTCTAGTAAAGAGCAATGATGAATGGCTTCGCCACAGAATAAGAGCGATTTACTGGAAACAATGGAAGAAGGTCAAAACGAAATTTAAAGAGCTTAAGAAGTTAGGTGTAGAGGAAGAAAAAGCATGGATTTGTGCTAATATGCGAAATGGTCACTGGTTTTGTAGTGGATATTTTGTATTACAGACCGCATTTAACAACAGAAAACTCTGTGAACTTGGATATCCTACGTTCACAGAGTTTTATCTGAAAGTATGTGAAAACTAAAGAACCGCCGTATACCGAACGGTACGTACGG